>Ga0105104_10000035_pt1 | contig 90505 bp, 80 predicted proteins | sample PPLLaktember2015_3_FD_87034 | JGI IMG/M metagenome (GOLD analysis project Ga0105104, IMG submission 87034) | Freshwater sediment microbial communities from Prairie Pothole Lake near Jamestown, North Dakota, USA - PPLs Lake P7 Core (6) Depth... | ecosystem: Environmental > Aquatic > Freshwater >... | reverse complement strand
TTACGCATTCATATTTCTAATCAACCTGGCAGTGCTCGCAGGGGTTGCCAGCTTTCAATCAGCCCCGGGATATATGGATGCCGATTATTACACGGTGGGCGCAATCCAACTGGCCAGTGGCAAGGGGTTTACCGAGCCAATCCTGTGGAATTACCTGGACAGCCCGGATGGGATACCTCATCCGTCTCATGCGTACTGGATGCCTTTAGCCTCGATGATCGGGGCCCTGGGGATTAAATTGACCGGGAACAGCTCATTCGAGGCAGTCCGTTTGCCATTTATCCTCCTGGCAAGCCTGGTTGCGCCGCTAACAGCCTGGTTTACCTATTCGATCAGCAGACAGAAACGACCCTCGCTTCTGGCCGGCTGGCTGGCAATCTTTTCTGGGTTCTATCTTCCCCGGATGACCACCGTGGATACCTTTCCAATCGTGATGATTTTAGGCGTCCTGTTCCTCCAGGCGTTGTATATGAGCCAACAACCAGCGGGCAGGGGAGGTTTGAACCTCTTTTATGCTTTATTCGCCGGCAGCCTGGCGGGGTTGATCCACCTGGCCAGGGCGGATGGGCTGGTTTGGCTTGCCGCGGCAATCCTGGCTGCGGTTTGGTTTGCATTCAGAATTCGAGGTACCGGGATGGGATCCAGCCGGGAAGATACGCTGCCGGCAGAGTCCCAGGCCCGTCGGCTGGTCAGGGGCGTATGGATGATCGCTGCCGTCGCTGCTGGTTATCTCTTATTCATGGGTCCCTGGATGGTCCGCAACGAGCAAGTTTTTGGTTCGCTGCTCTCTCCCGGCGGACAGGCGTCATTCTGGTTGACGAATTACAATGACTTGTTCAGCCTGCACCCCGAAAAATTGACCCTGCAGTACTGGGTTCAATCCGGGTTAGGTTCGATACTGCAGGCCAGGTGGGATGCCCTGGTCTGGAACCTGCAAACGATCCTGGTCATCCAGGGGGGAATCTTGTTGGTCCCCCTGACCATCCTTGGAGTATGGCGCCATATCAAAGATCTCAGGGCTGCGGTTGGGTTGATGGTTTGGGGAATGATCGGCGTCTTAATGACCCTGGTCTTTCCATTTGCGGGTTCACGAGGGGGGCTATTTCACTCGGCTGCAGCCCTTCAGCCGCTCTTCTGGGCCATGGCTGCATTGGGATTAGGAACCTTCGTCGATTGGGGGAGGAGAAAGAGAAGCTGGCAGCCGGGTACAGCTTACCCGGTATTTGCCGTGGGTCTGGTTGTGCTGATGCTTTTGATCAGTGGCGCAGCCAGCCAGAGGGTCCTGCTGGGCTCCAACTTATCGCAACCGGTTTGGAACCAGCCTACTCAAAGCGCAGAACGAATCGGCCAGGCATTATTGGGTTTGGGCGCTACCCAGGCTGATATCATCCTGACTAATAACCCGCCCGGTTTTTATTACGCGGTGGGTATCCCGGCTGTGGTAATACCGGATGGAAAGATTGAGGTGTTGGAGGAGGCCGCGGAACGATATGAAGCGACCTATCTGGTATTGGAAGAGAACCACCCGGCCGGGCTGGATGCTTTATATGAGAACCCGGTGTCGCAGGGCAGCCTGATCTATCTGCAAACAGTCGGAGATGCGCATATCTTCGAGATAGAGAAGCCAAACCGATGAAGGCGCGTTTATCCAAACGCGAACTCCTGATCCTGGCGGCTGCCAGTTGTTTATCACTGGCCATATATCTTCTGATCAGCGCAAGGACTTACCGGACTGGATTCCCCCTGGATGATGCCTGGATCCACCAAACTTATGCGCGCAACCTGGCCAGCGGGCTGGGATGGACCTTTATTCCGGGAGAGGTATCGGCGGGTTCGACCTCACCGTTCTGGACTGTGGTCCTCGCGGCTGGCTTTTTGCTCCGTTTGGGTCCTTATATCTGGGCATTTTTAATAGGGGGGGTTACTCTGTGGGGATTGGCAGTGTTGGGAGAGGCATTTGCACGGAGCTGGCTGGGGGAGCGTAAATGGATCCTCCCCTGGGCTGGTTTGTTGATCTGCTTCGAGTGGCACCTGGTTTGGGCCGCGCTTTCGGGGATGGAAACCCTGCTCTTTGGTCTGGTGATAACCCTGGTTCTGTGTGCTATCGCATTAAATTCTACACGCTGGCTGTGGCTGGGTCTGGCAGCCGGTTTGGCTATCTGGGTCCGGCCGGATGCGGTTACCTTGTTAGGCCCGATTGTCTTTTACGCACTGCTGCGCAAAGATTCATGGTCGGGGCGTCTCCATCACGCACTTTTAGCCCTGGCTGGAAGTATGCTGGGCATCCTCCCTTACCTGGGGTTCAACCGGCTTCTGGCGGGAGCGTGGTGGCCGAATACATTCTATGCCAAACAAGCCGAGTATGCTATTTTGCAGGAGACGCCATGGGTCGCCCGGTTCCTGGCCGAATTGTCCCTGCCGCTGATCGGCGTCGGGATTGTACTGATGCCTGGAGTGATCTGGCTATTTTGGAAAGGCGTCACGGGACGGCAGTGGGGGCTGCTGGCCGGGGGGATCTGGTGGCTGGGGTATCTCGGCCTGTATGCCTGGCGACTGCCGGTGACCTACCAGCATGGACGCTATATCATGCCGGCCATGGCGATCTTTTTCCTGTGGGGTTTTGTGGGGATAGGCCAATGGTTGCAGGCTTTGCCTCACAACCGCTGGGCTCGCAGGGTTGGGTTTGCCTGGAGAATGACGAGCGGTGCGCTCCTGCTGGTTTTCTGGGGGATCGTATCCAGCATGTACGCAAAAGATGTCGCCATCATCGAAACTGAAATGGTGGAGCCAGCGCAGTGGGTGGCGCAGCAGACCCCACCAGACAGCCTGGTGGCAGCCCATGATATCGGTGCGCTCGGTTTTTTTGGACAGCGAAGGATCATCGACCTGGCCGGGTTGATCTCTCCTGAGGTGATTCCCTTGATGCGCGACGAGTATCGACTGCGTGAGCACCTGGACCAGGCTGGGACCCGGTACCTGGTCCTGACATTCGATTGGTATGTCGGGTTAGCCGAAAATAAGCCTGTCTTGTACCAGAGCAGCGGTGAATTCGCGCCTGAGTTGGGAGCGGAAAATACACGCATTTATCTATGGAAATCCCCATGAACGCTAAGATGAAATTCTTAATTTCATTGCCTATGCGGGCAGGGCTGTGCTATACTTTAGTGAATTTAATGATGCTGACCATACAAGTAAATCCACCGCAACCTTCACCCGGCTTGATGGGTGATTTTTGATGTTTCCAACCGGATCTTCGGATGCCACCAGGAGAAACGTAATGGATGTCACCAACGATGTGGACGAGAGAAATTCCTGGGAAATGTTTCAGGACGATATTCGCGCCGAGTTCGAACAGTCACAACGGGCGCTAAAGGAAATCACGCTGATGCTGGAACAGAGCCAGGCAGAATTGAATAAGCTGGCTCAGCGCAATACCGCGATTACGGTCCATTTACAACAGGTCCAATCCCAAATCGAGACCTTACCACGACCTGATATTCGTATGGCGTATGACGCTGCTCTGGATGCTCAGCATAGGCTGTTTGTGATGCGCGGGCAGCTTGAGAAGCTGCAGAGCGACCAGGCCCATCTCCAACGCTATGTCAATCTCCTCGAACGGGCTCAGCATGTCGTCGAGGGTGGAAAACCGGCTGGGCAGATGAAAGACAATAACGCGACGGCAACGGTGGAGATGTTGATCAACGCTCAGGAAACAGAGCGCCAGCGTCTTTCACGCCAGATGCATGACGGCCCGGCCCAGGCTCTTTCAAATTTCATTCTGCAGACTGAAATTGCTCTCCGCCTGTTTGATATCGACCAGGCGCGGGCGCGTGAGGAGCTCTCGAACCTCAAGGTGGCGGCGATGACCACCTTCCATAAAGTTCGCAATTTTATCTTCGAGCTGCGGCCGATGATGCTGGACGATCTCGGTTTGATCCCCACGGTCAAACGCTATGGAGATACTTTCAAAGAACAGATGGGTATCGAGGTTAGCGTCATCATCACCGGGATGGAGAGACGCCTCGAGCCTTATATCGAGGTGATGATATTCCGCGCGCTGCAAGAACTCATGGGGAATGCCGCGCACCACAGCCAGGCCAGCCAGATCAAAGTCCAGATCAATCTGGAGGATAATTTTGTCCGGGTGGTTGTCGATGACAATGGCAAGGGGTTCTCACCAGAGGCAGAAGCGGGAACCGACGGATTGGGCTTGAAACTGATCAAAGAACGCGTTGAAATGCTGGGTGGTTATATCGAAATTGATTCGACCGCCGGCCAGGGGAGCCGGGTGGCTTTCCAACTGCCGACGATGAAGAATTTCGGGGGAGCTTCATCCTGATGCCCGCTTAGTGGCCAGGAGTGATTATTCTATTATCATTGAAGGAGACAATGCAAAATGACAAGAACGCTTGGTATTCTAACCGGGGGTGGGGATGTACCCGGCCTAAACCCCTGTATGAAGGCGGTCGTCATGAATGCGCTCAGCGCCGATTTTCGGGTGCTCGGGATACGCCGGGGTTGGGCGGGATTGGTCAATTATAATCTCGACGAACCATCCACCTACGATTATTATATCCGCCACCTGGAGCGAGATGATGTGCGTACCATAGATCGGACGGGTGGGACTTTCCTGCACACCTCTCGAACCAACCCTCAAAAGGTAAGAGCCCAAAATGTCCCGGTTTTCCTAAAAAACTCAAGCTGGGGAACAAAAATCGACGATGATGGCACGATGGATTATACCGATTATGTGCTAAAGGTGATCGAACATCTTGGAATCGACGTGATGGTCACGATCGGCGGTGATGATACATTGAGCTATTCCGCGCGGTTGAATAAAGAGGGTGTCCCAATCGTAGCGATCCCCAAAACCATGGACAACGATGTTTTTGGAACAGATTACTGCATTGGGTTTTCCACCGCCGTCACGCGCAGTGTTGAGTTCATTACCAATATGCGTACCTCGGTTGGATCCCACGAACGGTTAGGAATTGTCGAGCTGTTTGGGCGTAACTCGGGTGAGACCAGTCTGATCAGCGCTTATCTTGCCGATGTAGATCGGGCAATCATTACCGAGGTTCCGTTCGATATTCGAAAACTGGCCAATTACCTTTTGGAAGATAAGCGGAACAACCCCTCAAATTATGCCATCATGACCATCTCGGAAGGGGCGATCATGGAAGGGGGAGACGTAATCGAAACTGGTGAAGCGGATGCCTATGGCCACCGCAAGCTGGGGGGCGTCGGGCTGCTCGTCTCTGAAGAGCTGAAACGGATTACCGGGCAGGATATCATGTACCAGCAGGTCGCTTATTTGATGCGCTCCGGGGCTCCAGATTCGCTTGACCGGATGGTTGCCAACTCTTTTGGAAACCTGGCCATGCAATTAATCCGCCGCAATGAGTACGGCAAAATGGTCGCCCTTCACGGTGGAAAATATACGACCGTGCCGATCGAAATGATTATGACCGGAAAAAAACGGGTGGACGTCCCAAGTTTTTATGATGTGGACCAGTTCAAACCAAGGGTCCGAGATTTCATGGGAGTACCCATGTTCTTGAGCTAGCAATTAAGGGCTGCCGCGAGGCTCGTTTCCTCGCGGCAGCTTTTTATTTAATGGATCGGATGAGAATGGTGGAATGGTAGACCAATCAGTACGCGAGTTGATCGATCGCACCAGCGGAGGGGTGCGTGTTGATGGGGATCGCATCCTCGTTGAGGATGAGAACCGGGTTCGCACAGATATCGAGAAACTGGCCAGGATTTCGGCGCTTGGGGTCGCGAAGGAAAGCCGGGCATCCTCCTACCTGATCCGCAGTGTTGCTCAGGAGATGGGCATCATTCCGGCATCCATCCAGGATTTATACCTGGCACGCGGTCGAGGGGAAATCCCGCCAATATTTACCGTACCAGCTATCAATCTGCGGGTGCTGACTTTTGATGCGGCCCGCGCGGCTTTTCGCGCAGCTATCCGTTTAAATACATCGGCAGTCCTGTTTGAAATTTCCCGAGCTGAGCTGGCATTCACCCGTCAAAGTGTAGAGGAGTACAGTGCGGCAGTGTTGGCGGCGGCTGTTTCCGTGGGCTATCGCGGTCCGATCTTCCTTCAAGGCGACCATTTCCAGATTTCGCGGAAGGAATATGAGCGAGATCCACGGGCGGAGATGGAAAGCCTGAAGAGACTGATGCAAAGGGCTGTTGGAGCAGGTTTTTTCAACATCGATATCGATGCGTCAACCCTGGTTGACCCTGACAGACCTACGATCCCGGATCAGCAGCATCTTAATGTTCAATTGACGGCAGAGTTGTACGATTATATGCGGTCTATCGAGCCTGAAGGGGTTTCAATTACCATTGGAGGAGAGATCGGCGAGGTGGGTAGCAGGAATTCGACACCGGAAGAGTTACGGATATTTTTGGAGGGTGTTCAAAGGAACTCCACAGGTTATGCTGCTGGAAAACCCGGAATCAGTAAAATCAGTATTCAAACAGGCACCACCCATGGTGGAGAAATCCTTCCGGATGGCAGCCAGGCGGATATTGAAATCGATTTTGAGACCATGCGCAGCCTGAGCCGGTTGGCCCGGATCGAGTATGGTTTGGGCGGAGCGGTACAGCACGGGGCATCAACGCTTCCGGCCGGTGCTTTTCCAAAATTTGTCGAGGCAGAAACTCTGGAAATCCATTTGGCCTCTCACTTTATGAACCTTTTCTTTGACCAGATCCCTGAAGATTTACGAACCGAGATGTATCGTTATTTACACAATAATTTGGGCGGTGAAAAACAACCTGGGATGACGGATGCCCAGTTTATCCGGAAAAACCGAAAGTATATTCTGGGTGTCTTTAAAGGTCGCATCGACCAGCTTCCCGGTGATATTCGAGAACAGTTGGGGGAACTTTGGGAGAACTCTTTCTTTGAATTATTTAAAGTGCTCGGTTTAGAGGGAACCCGTTCCTGGGTGGAAAGCTCGATCCAATCCAGACCCGTCCCACCTCTTTGGATGGACTATCAAAAATTGGGTGAAGGCTTTTCCACTCACCCCGACTTAGCCGATTGATGCAGGAGGAATGAGTGGGCAGACAAGATCAAGGTGTGCAGTCCAACCGGTATATGCTGATCCCGCGTACGCTGATCTTTTTATCCAGGGATGATGAAGTGCTCCTGATCAAAGGGGCACCCACTAAACATTTATGGGCAAACCTGTATAACGGTGTGGGTGGTCATGTTGAAATCGGGGAAGATATCCTGTCTGCAGCCAGGCGCGAGCTTTTGGAAGAGACGGGGATTGAAGCGGGAGATCTCTGGTTGGCAGGGGTTGTAACCGTGGACAGCGGTGAAAAGGCGGGTATCGTATTTTTTGTTTTCCGTGGAGAAACCTCCGCAGAGAGGATCATTCCTTCCGATGAGGGGCAGTTAGAGTGGGTAAAAATCTCGCGGTTTGCTGAGATACCCCTGGTTGAAGACCTGCCTGTTCTGCTGCCCAAAGTGTTCGGGATTAAAAAGGGTGAAACGCCTTTTTTTGCGCAGTATCATTATGACGAACAAGATCGCCTGCAGATCCGCTTTGGCTAATCTCGGCTGAGTGTCACCGTGAATACACTACCCTGGTGGGGCTGGCTGGTCACACTAATGCGGCCGGTGTGCTGTTCGATCACCTGGCGGGCAATTGAAAGACCCAGGCCAATCCCGCGAAACAAGTAGTTGTCGACCTGCTCGATGTGAAAGAAACGGTCGAAGATTCGGGGGAGAATATCCATAGAGATCCCGATCCCGTGATCCTGGATATCCACCTGGATCGATTGTTGATCCGCGCAAGCCCGTATTTCAACGTCTCCTCCATCAGGGCTAAATTTGATCGCATTTTCGATCAATGCCTTGAAGGCTCGTTCCAGGCTTTTAGAATCTCCGGTGATGCGCGGGATATCATTCGCCAGATCCAGTTTGAGGGTGACTCCATTCTGGTAAGCCAGAGGTTCGAGCTCGCGGGTGGCAGATTTCAATACCTCGCTCAAGTTAACTGCCTGGAATTTTGGCAGGATCAGGTCCATTTCCTGAAGGAACAGGATGTCATTAACCAGGCTGACGATCTGATGGATGTTCCGGGAGACGGTGTCCATTGCACCATGGAAGGCTTCACCCTCCAGTTTTCCAGTTTGGATGGCCTGGAGAAAACCATTGGCGACAGTCAATGGGGTGCGCAGTTCATGGGCGATCGTGGTCAAGAACTCCCTGCGCGCGTATTCCAGCTCCGAGAGCTGCTCGTAGGCTCTAGCAAGCTCTGCTGCACGCAGGCGCAGGTCCTCGATGGCCAGTTCGTCATTTTCGCGCAGCCTGCGGCTGATCTCACGGGTCAATGCAATGGAGACGCTGGTACTGCTCTGCAAAACGTGATCGAAGGCAATTTTCTGGATTTCCAATACAGTTGTGGAGCACAGGGTTTTGACTGTTGCAGCTCGCGGAGCATTGTGGATTAGAGCCATCTCACCAAAGAAATCACCCGGCCCCAATTTTTTTAGCAGCCGGTCCTCTACATTGTTGATGGTTTTAGTAACCTGGACTTCTCCATCCAGGATAATATAAAAAGTGTATTCAAATGCATTTTCCAGACAGAGAATGGTGTTTTCCGGATATGTTTTCACTCCGCTGGAGGAGATCAGTTCCTGCGCTTCGATCTGTGTAATCCCTGGGAAGGCTTTGGGAAGAATGGAATTTGGGATGGGTGAGTCTGTCATGATTCCTCGTTTTGAGTCTGCGGTGAATTCCATTCATAAAAAATCAAAAGCGTACTACCGTATTTACGCTGCTCAATTTCTCTAAAGTGAGTATAGCCTTCTTTTCGATATTCCACCGGGTCGATTTGGACAATAACCCACCCGTCCTGGGAAAGCCACTGCGGATTCGCGTCGAGACTGTGCATAGATTTCAACCACAAATCTTTGTACTGGGGTGGAGCAATATAGATATATTCAAACTCCCGATCAGGAATATCTTTGAGCACGTGGAATGCATCGTTTCGAACGACCTGGCTTTTCTCTTTTAATCCAGTTCGAGCCAGGTTGTATTGAATGGTTTCCACCGCCTGACGGTTCAGATCAATAAAACGGGCGAAGGAAGCGCCTCTGGATAAGGCCTCAATTCCAACGCTGCCCGTCCCGGCAAAAAGATCCAGCCAGGCAGACTCCTCCACATCGATCCCCAAAATATTAAAAAGTGCTTCTTTTACCCGGTCTGTAATCGGACGGGTTGTATCCCCCGGGACTGGTTTTAGCCGGAAGCCTTTGGCAGTACCTGAAATGATGCGTGGATTGGTCAAAGATGTTCCCTGGAGTCAAAATCCCCTGCTATCATGGTTCAACTCCCTGGCGGGCTGACAAAATGTTCCCCTGCGGGGCAATGATGGGCAGCACGCAGCCTGTACCCACGATCAACCGCCTACCTCCGGTAACCTCCAAAGCTTGACGGATCTCCATTCGAACTGCCGACGGATCCCCAAGAACCATCGTTCGCCATCGGCTGAGACCGCCGCATAATAATCCTGGAAAACGGGCGGCTGCCTGTTCAAGATCAGGCTCGGTATCTCGATCGTGCCAGTTCAACGCCTGGATCGGATAGCTGGCAACTCGATCGAACATTACCTGGCTGCCGTGCAGGTGAGCCATGTTCAACCAGAACCGTCTGGCCGCTTCGAGGATGAGCAGATCATAAGCCTGTCCAAATTCCGTGAATTCATCTTCAGTCAGCAGGGAGTATTGAGCGTGTTGGATCGCATAGAATATCCCGGCAATCCCGGTATGAGCGGCTTCTTCCAAAAAGTCGAGGATAGAATCGGTAATAATTTTCAGGCCTTCATGAAGCTCTGAGGGATAACGGTGTAAATGGATGAGCAGCTCGTCTCCCCCGACCAGGTTTTTAGCCTGGGCTAAGGGAGAAAAGATTGTCTGCAGGACGGGAACCCGGTCCCCTACCCCCTGAGTGATCTGCTGGAGCGCCTGGATTTGTGCTCCCAGGTGGCCCTGTCGCGGGTCGAGACGATGAAGCCGAGACCAATCTCCCGGGTCAGTAATGACCCGGCGAGTATAATCGCGAGTGCCTTCGGTATTACCCTTCCATTGATCCTCAGCCCCCCAATCCTTCAAGCAAAAAGATGAAGCCGGGGTTACCTTCACAAGGTCGAAATCATATTGAACCTGAAAATATAAGGTCGCCGCAGCCAGGCCATCCGCTGATTGGTCGTCCACTGGGAAATGTCTCCAGAGCGCAATGGGGCAGCGATCGGGGGTTCCCCCGCCCAGGCAGGTTTCAAGCCGTTCCCGATGGCTTAATTGGCGATTTGCCGGATGGTTTGGAGTGCTCATCGGCGAGACCCTTACTTTCGTTTCCAAACTTCTTTTTCCAGGTTCCAATCTCCAATGGTCATCTCATTGATATGCCCTTTGGATAACCTCTGGATCATCGTTGCACGCACCCGTTCTTTCATCTCGGGGAGCCGTTCCAAGATCGCCCCAAATATTTTCACCGCTTCATCCAGGCGATCCAGATTCTTGAGGGTTAACCCCAGGGCATACTGGGTATCAAGATCCTCCGGCTGTTGGTTTATTGAATGGCGAAAATCGTTTTCAGCTTTTTCGAATTGGCCGCGCGAATAATACAACCAACCCCGCTGGGAATATTCCGCGGGGGTAGATGGGGAAAGTGAATCCGGATCGATCGTGATCGTTTCCGTAATCTTTTTTGATTTAGCCATTCGGATCTCCTTCACACACGGTCGGATGACAATTCGTTCATCCTGGTCAAGATCTCTTCTTCTTCCAGCTTTTGAGCCGATAGATATTCTTCGATAAATTGAGAGCGGCGCAGACGTAGGGCAACAGGAGCTACTTTTTTAATATCTTCAATTTCCACCCGCTCGCGTCCATCTGCTGCGGTATAAGCTCGGGCAGCCTCGAATAATGTAATGTCAGCCCGCAGAGAATCGATTTGGAGGGATTGAATTAAAGATATTCCTATCTGAGCTACTTCATTGGGTATCACCACGCTGTTCAGTTTCTGGCGAGCCAGCTGGATCTCTTCCCGGGCGATCCCGGTCTCCTCCTCAAAACTTGCGATCGTACCATGTGGGTTTCCCAAATAAGACTGGACACGGCGGTAGGCCTCCAAACGCTCGTCCGGATCGGCCAACCCTCGTACCAGCACACGCAGGCCAAAACGATCCATAATTTGAGGACGAAGCCGGCCTTCTTCAGGGTTCATCGATCCGATCAAGGTGAACCGCGCCCAATAGGTTGCCGAAATGGGGCCTCTACGGACTGTATAGGATCCCAATGCGGAAGCATCGAGGATCGCGTCGATGATTTCATCCGAAAGCAGGTTCACTTCGTCTACATACAGGATATTACGGTCCGATTGAGATAGTATCCCTCGTTTTAAGCGTAAGCGCTCGTGCACCAAGGCACGCTCGTCCAGCCCACCCACGACATCTTCCATGGTTGAGTTTAGCGGCAGCTCGACCAATTGGACTCTACCCGGAACGGATAAAGGTTGTCCCTCGCCATATTTCCTGGCACAGTCTGGGCAGACTGCATCGATACCACCGTGTTCGATATCTTCCGGCAGGCAGCCATAAAAACAGGTGCTCTTTTTGACCTCGGGAAGTAAATCGAGCAGCGATCTGACGGCGGTAGTTTTCCCCGTCCCGCGCGGACCAATCAACAAAATACCCCCAATATTGGGATTGACCAATCCCAATATCAGGGCAAGTTTCATCTCAACCTGCCCAACCACAGCCAGAAAAGGGAAGGGCAGCGGTTCGGCGATCCCGGAGTCTCCTCCGTCCGTGGAAGACTGGGTACCCCGACCGGTGACTACCTCGATCAGCTCTTTGAGAGATCTGACTCGGGGCGGCGACCCAGAATTTTCCCCTTCAGGTATCGATTGATCCGGGTGATCTTCCATTTCCTAATCCATATCTTGTTTGAGTTCGCCCGCATCTCGGGTGTGCAGCGCTTCCGGATATTCTTCCTGTACGTCGATCAGATCGTATCCTAATCCACGCAGCATGGGAGCCAGAGGTGAGGTAGCCGGTGGATATATATCCACTGGTGCAGGTGGAGGGATCCGTTTGGGGATCTCTACATCCATGGTCCTCTTACGGAGGATACGCGGTTCATCGGTCAGATATCCCACATAGACACCCAGGACCGAAAAGATATCCCGGTTTGCTGTCACCCAACCCACCCATTCACCCTGAAGATTGAAGAGATACGGATAAACCAGATAAGCGCCTACGTCACCGCTGGATACATAAACTGCTATTGGACGTTGGGTTGGTCGCATTGGACCTCCTTAAAAAGGAAGATTAGCAAAACACGATTAACCAATCACCCTTATTGGATATCTGCGTATGTCCAATACCGGTTCGCAAAGAAATTCCACATCATAACCACCAGGATCGCAATCATGAGACCCAGATTATGGCCCCAGAAGGTAGGGGATAATGGCAGCCGCAGGGCCAGCCGTGTAATGACACCGATCAACTGAGGCTCCATCCAAGCAAACAATGGAGTTCTGATCGCAAGACCCATTAAACTGACCAGCGTAAATTGGGCCATCTGACGGGGCACCGGTTTGCTGCGTGAATCCGGATAAGTCCAGTAACGGTTCCAGAGAAAATTACTTATTACCGCCATTAGAAAAGATATCACGCTTGAGATTACCGCGGGTAGATGAAAACCACTCGTCAAGAGGTTAAATACCCCAAAATCGACCACGGCTCCTAAGACCCCAACCATGGCAAATCGTAAAAAACGAGAGGTTTCACGAGATTGTGTCAAGATCATACCATCTCCATTTTCTTGCGGAAATAATCGATCGTCAAGGTTAATCCATCCTCCAGAGAGACTTTAGGCTCCCATTTTAAGATTTCTTTCGCGCGGGTGATATCCGGCTGCCGGCGCTGTGGATCATCATTCAAGCGTTGTTCGGGTTTCATCACGATCCCGCCAGGATTATCCAGCAGGCGGTTGATAGTTTTAGCGAAGTTCAGGATGCTCGTTTCGTTCGGATTGCCAATGTTGACCGGGAGGTGCTCGTTGGAAAGAAGTAGTTTGTATATGCCGTCGATAAGATCGGAGACATAACAAAAACTCCGCGTTTGAGACCCGTCACCATAGATTGTCAGCGGCTCTCCTCGCAGCGCCTGCTGCAAAAAATTGGGGACTACCCGGCCATCATCCAAACGCATCCGCGGCCCGTAGGTGTTAAATATCCGGACGATGCGGGTATCCAGACCGTGATAGCGGTGGTAAGCCATCGTGAGCGCCTCCGCAAACCGCTTGGCCTCATCATAAACCGAACGGAACCCGATCGGATCCGCGTGGCCCCAATAGGTCTCTTTCTGTGGATGTTCCTGAGGGTCACCATAAATTTCGCTGGTGGAAGCCAGTAAAAACTTGGCCTGATGCGCCCGGGCAACCCCCAGGGTATTGTGGGTACCCAATGCGCCGGCTTTCATGGTTTGGATCGGCAAATTCGGGTATCCGAATGGAGAGCTCGGATTGGGACTGGCCGGGGAGGCAAAATGCAAGACAGCATCTACTTTCCCAGGTACAAAAATAAAATTTGCTACATCATGGCGGATAAAAAGAAATTTTGGATTTCCAGATAGATGAGCCAGGTTATCAGGGCTCCCGGTTATGAAATTATCCATCCCGATGACTTCATGACCCTCTCTTACCAGCATGTCACAAAGGTGGGAGCCAAGAAATCCTGCTGCTCCAGTAATGAGTATTCGCATGTCTTGCCTCGTTTCTAGAATGATGACAGCTACTTCCAATCGACCCGGGTAATCGAACCGTCGCCTGTAATTTGCTGAGCCGGTTTACCCAGGGCATCTACCAACCAGATATTCCCCTGGTAGATGACAGCTAAAAACAACTCTCCCGCAGGTCCCAGATCAGGGGACCAGATCACCTCTTTTGGCAGGTCGAATCCAGGCGAATCTTCAGCGGGAAATAACATTCGGGGATTCGAGCCGTCTTGATCCATGACCATCAGCCGGTATTTACTGGTATCACTTGTTTCCGGAAAGACGGCCTGGAGATAGGCTACCAGGAAGTTCCCATCTTCAAGAAGCGGAGAGGGTTTTGGATATACAAACATGCCGGTCTGTGGGGATAGAGAAATCACCGGACCCTCTTCTAATGGGATTGCGGTCAGATCAAAGATGGGGGACTCTTCGGTTGTCTCCACACCTGTGGAAGGCAAATGGTTAGAAGTAAATAATACGGAGGCATCTGGCGCCCAGGCGATCCCAGGGATCCAGGCCCAGGTGCTGTGTGTCTGGTAGGGCGTAATCTCCAGTAGAGGGCTCAATTCTCCCGAGCTGAGATCCACAAATCCAACTCCATCCGGTCGAGAATAAGACAAGAAAGTCCCTTGTGGAGACCAGGAGAAGTTTGTCCCCCACCAACCATAGATGCCTCCAGAATTGGCATCTATGATGGTTTTCGCCTTTGGCAAAAAACCGCTGGAACTGAATGTTTGCAGGATGAGGTTATTATTTGCCTGCCAGCCTGGCGAGGTGCTGCGTGGTTCTACAGTGGAGTAGGCAATCGTCAAAGGAGAATTGGGGACCCAGCCTGCATAGTGAACGATATTCGAGGCTTTGAGGTCGATCGGTTGCCCGGGTGTATCGCCGATCTTTACCACCCATAAAGAGTTAATCGTATCCTCGGTTGGCTCAACCGGTTTACGCGTATATAATAACCACTCACCATCCGGTGAGAGGGAAAAAACATAACCGTCCAGGTCGCTGCTGGTGACAACCGGCCTGCGGTTTCCGGTGGAACCATCCATCAACCATGCATTCCCAGCAGTCAGATACACCAGCCGGCCTGGGATGGGAGCGGCTGAAAACGGCGCCTGGACCCCAACCATAACGATTTCAGGGATCGCCTCTCTTACGATACTTGTTTTAAACTCCTGGTTGGATACTTCAACGCCATCGTGGAACACCCGGCGGTAGGTAATTTCTTGCAAGCCATTAATCCCGGGTTGGATGAGCAGGGTTTCGCCTTCCGGTAGGGATTCATTGCGAACGGTTTTACGCTCGAAGGGGATGACGACGTCATTAACCTCAAAGCCTTCCTTTACTCGGGTTACGCTTATTTCACTCTGATCGATCAAGACTGTATAGGGAGGTGGGTCGGTGAGATCCTGGTTGGAAGCAATTATCCCAGCCTGTTGGAGGGCTTCCTGGACCGTTGTCCCGGCGGGAACCTGGAGTGAATGAGATTTACCATCTGATTGGATCTGGACCGTAATCGAGCCCTGGGTAACGCGCGGAGATACACAACCTGCGGTGAATGAGGCAAACCAAAAGATCAGAAACCAGGATAAACGGATTTCATGCAGGTATCCTGAAACAGAATGGTACACTTTCAAAGGCATATCTTTGACCAGCGGAAACCTTAATCGGGTATAATCGGTCTCGTTGACCGGACGGTAATGGATCCCGGTGTCCCCCGTAGGATAACGATATTTCTTCTCATAGATTTTGATCTGTCTTGTCACTCGGCATCATTGCGCAATAGCTCATGGGATTGACCTTTGATATTATAGCATGAGTAATCTCGAAACCGAATCTATCATTTCAAATTTGAAAGCCGGCATCGAAGCCTTGTTATTTGTGGCAGGTGGACCTGTCTCCCCAGCACAGCTGGCCGTCGCGTTGGAACAGGATGTCCAGGTAATCGAACAAACACTAAAGGAATTAGACCAGGGTTACCGAGAGAGCAGTGGTTTGCGGTTGCAGTGGTACGCCGGTAAAGTACAGTTGACGACCGCCGCGGAATTTGCATCGTTGATCGAACGGTTTCTGGGCCTGGAAGCAACAAGCAAGCTCAGCCGGGCAGGGTTGGAGACGCTGGCCATTGTCGCATACCAGCAGCCCGTTACCCGGCCGCAGCTGGATGCCATCCGCGGGGTGAGCAGCGACGGCACGATGAAAAACTTACTTAATAAAGGCCTGATCCAGGAAATCGGACGAGCAGAAGGACCCGGACGCCCGATCCTATATGGGACAACGGCAGAATTTCTGCAGTATTTTGGCCTTTCCTCGATCCAAGATTTACCCCCGCTGGAGATGGTCGAGTCTGGAAGCGAGATCGAAAAGCACCAACCCATTCTTAAAGATTAATACAAGGAATTGTTGTTATGGCGGACGAGAGAGTACAAAAAATATTGGCACGGGCGGGGTTCGGTTCTCGCAGATCCTGTGAAGAGCTGATCGTCGCCGGCAGGGTGCGGGTGAATGGGGTGGTTGCCAGCCTGGGAAGTAAAGCAGACGCGCGGGTCGATAAAATCCAGGTGGACGGGCGCCCGGTGCGCGTTGAAGAGGAAAACCTGTATATTGCCGTTAATAAACCCCGCTATGTCTTATCTGACGAGCAAGATGGCGATCCGCGGCGAAAAGTGCGCGATCTGGTCCCGCTGACCGGTCACTTATTCCCAGTTGGGAGACTGGATCTCGAAAGCGAAGGCCTGATCCTGCTGACCAACGACGGCGATCTGGCCAACCGGTTGACCCACCCAAGATACGGTCACGAAAAAGAATACCGCGTTCTGGTTGCCACCCGGCCGGACGAAGAGCAGCTTACTACTTGGCGGCGCGGGGTCGTTATGGAAGATGGTACGCGCACCGCTCCAGCCATGGTTAAAGTTGATTCTACTTTTGGTAAAGGCACCTGGCTGAGGGTCATTTTGCGGGAAGGAAAAAAACGGCAGATCCGCGAAGTGGGCAACTTGTTGGGCCTACCTGTCGTACGCATACTGCGGATCCGGATTGGCGGACTGCTGCTCGGAGATTTGAAGCCAGGTGAATGGCGCCACCTGACCCCCCAAGAAGTACAGCTTTTGAAATCTGGACCTACTCCACGAAAGGATGTCCGCCCGTTACGCCGGGTGAGCCCTCCCAAGGTCAAGAAAAGAAAAACATACGGCGGCCGTTGAGCCGCCGTATGTTTTTCTTTCAATTATTCGAATGCGCTTTGAAGAATTTGCATTTTCTCTGGTGTGAGAGGTTTTTCCTTGCCCCGCTTGCGGATGAATTCCTTCAATTTCTTTAAAGGGATACCCGGTTGGGGCGCATTCTCCAGGTCAACTTCAGCTTTCTCATTGGTAAATACCAGGATAGATTGGATCGGTGGAACCTCGCCTTCCGAGAACTGCTTTTTGAGAAAGACTGTCAGGTCTTTTTGCTGCCCGCTGGCTTCCACATCGGGCCGGCCAATCGATTCCTGGCCGAAAATCTTCATGTAGAAGGATCCCCCTTTATGACGGTAGCGGTTATTCTCATAAGTAAACCGCCCTTTTTGATGGTAGGGAAGCAGGATCCATAACCCGGCGGGAGTGATCAAAAGGTGGGAAACCGGGGTGGTGTAATGGTACAGCGAATGGCGGTCATCCAGGCCTTTTAACCCCTGGGTGAGCAGTTCATCCGGCCTGGGGCTTCTTCCCCAGCGGGTTCCAAAATAGATACCCACCTGCGAAAGTAAGAAACCCAATATCAGGGCAACATAAGCCAACCCGATTTGATCGGGATAGCTAAAAGAGATCACCAGCCCACCCGCCAGGACGGCCAGGCTGGCGAATGTAACGATCTGGCCAATGCGTTTGTTGCGCCGAACTAGTGGTTCATTTATAACGATCTTCATGGGAGCAAGAATTCCTTTACAAAAAATTATGAATGAGCAGCCGATTGTTCCAGGGCGGACATTTTTTCGGGGATGGCGATGCGGATGGCTTCCAGCAGATTGGCGTTTACGGCTTGTTGGGCTACGCGGACGGCGTTCTCCATCGCTCGCGCATCCGAACGTCCGTGCCCGACGAATACCAGGCCGTCGATCCCCAAGAGGGGCGCCGCTCCGACCTCGGCCGGATCTAAAAGCTTTTTCAGTTTGCCAAAGGCCGGTTTGGCTAGCAGAGCGCCGACTTTGGTCAGGCTCGAGGAAGTCAGCTCTTCTCGCAGCACAGTGGTGATCAATTTTGCCACGGCTTCACTGGTTTTAAGCAGGATGTTCCCGGTAAACCCATCGGTCACCACCACATCCACCTGTCCTCCAAACAGCTCTTTACTCTCTACATTCCCCGTGAAATTGAGACCGCTGGCTGCAATTAAAGGGTAGGTGTCTTTGATTAACTGATTGCCTTTGCCTGCTTCTTCGCCGTTTGAGAGCAGGCCGATGCGCGGGTTCGAAATCCCCAGCACTTTCTGAGCATAGATACTCCCCATGACTGCAAACTGTAAAAGGAATTCAGGCTTACATTCTGCGTTTGCACCGATATCCAGGACCACGCAGCGTCCTCCGTGGACCGGGAACATGGCGGTCAGCGCGGGGCGCATTACACCGCGGATCCGGCCCAGTTTCAAAAGCGCATTGAACATGGCAGCGCCTGTATTCCCAGCGGTAACAAATGCTTGACCTTCGCCTGTTTTTATTAATTCCAGACCGACTGCCATAGAATTTTGAGCTTTGCGCCGTGTGTTTTCGACCGGTTTATCACCCATCTCGATCATATCAGGGGCGTGCACGATCCGGATGGGAAGATTTCCCGGTTGGAGGGTTTCCAGGCGAGGACGGATGATTTCTTCGTTTCCAACGAGGATAATGGGCTCGCCGCCAGCCCGGGTGATCCGGACCGCAGCTTCAATTTCCGGACCGGGATAATCGTCGCTGCCCATCGCGTCGAGGATAATGGTCATGGCTGCTCCTTGGTATGATTGGATAAATGAGAACGATTTGTAACAATCTTGAACAATCAGGTTAACTTGACAAGCCTGTGGTTCTGGTTATAATAACCCTGCTCTAGCGCTGGTGCTGGAATTGGCAGACAGGCATGGTTGAGGGCCATGTGCCGCAAGGCGTGGGGGTTCAAGTCCCCCCCAGCGCACTGCCGCCGTAATTACGGCGGCTTCTTGTTTTTAAAAACCCGGCACAATGAGCGAGCTAAGGATAGACGATATATCAAAAATCCGCAAGGGTATCCGAAGTATAATGCGTATAAGCGGATCGAAGGCGCAAGGAGGAGCGGATGGGAGCAAAAATCGTAACCGTCGAGGAAATGAAAGCTATAGAAGAAGAGGGGAATCAGCAGGGAACCAGCTATGCGGAAATGATGGAGAGAGCGGGGAGAGGGGTCGGAGAAGCGGTCCTAGATGCGCATAGCCAGGATGGAATTCTGGAAATCCTGGGTTTGGTTGGATCCGGAAACAACGGTGGAGACACTTTGATCGCTCTTGAACGCCTGGCGAATGAAGGATATATTACCCGGGCTTATCTTATAAAACCTCGCCCAGAAGGGGAGGAACTGGTTGCCCGGTTGGAGAAGGCCGGGGGAGTCGTGCAGGCGGCAGGGACAGATGCGGGCAGCCGCTGGCTTTCCGAGTACCTGCCTTCAACCGACATTTTATTGGATGGCGTCCTTGGGACGGGGGCCAGGCTCCCGCTCCACAAGGAGCTCAAGAGCTTATTGGCCTCTGTCCGCAAATACCTCGCGGCTCATCCCGGGCAGATCGAGGTAGTGGCGGTAGATTGCCCGTCTGGGGTCGACTGCGATACCGGCCAGGCAGCCGAGGAGACCCTCCCGGCCGACCGGACGATATGTATGGCGGCGGTAAAAATTGGACTGCTCAAGCTGCCTGCATTTTCGCTGTGTGGAGAGATCCAGGTGGTCGATATCGGCCTCCCGGAAGACCTCTCTTGCTGGAAAAAAATCCGGCATGAAATGGCAGACCTGGCTACGGTTAGAGGAATGCTGCCGGACCGCCCAATAGATGCTCATAAAGGTACCTTTGGCACGGCCATGATCCTGGCGGGATCGATCAACTACACGGGCGCGGCACTGCTTGCGGGAAAAGCAGCCCACCGCAGCGGAGCTGGCCTGGTCACAATGGCCATTCCCTCCGTATTACATACCGCCCTGGCCGGTCATTTTCCTGAGGCCACCTGGGTCCTGCTCCCACACGAGATGGGTGTGTTCAATGCCGCAGCGGCGGATGTGCTGCATGAAAACCTTGCCAGACCAACCGCAATGCTTCTCGGCCCTGGTTGGGGGACAAATGAACCTACTTATCACTTCCTGCTCAGCCTGCTTTCAACGCATGGCGCGAAGAAAAAGGGGGGGTTGGGTTTTTTCCCGGGCTCTTCTACCGATCAGGACAAAAGCGCATCTCACCTCCCACCGCTCGTGATCGATGCGGATGGCTTAAAGCTGCTCTCCAGGGTTGAAAATTGGCCGGAACTGCTCCCAGAAGATAGTATCCTGACCCCTCATCCGGGAGAAATGTCTGGTCTGACCGGACTGACAACCCAGGAAATCCAGGCAGACCGCACCGAGATCGCCCGGAAGTACGCCAAAGAGTGGCAGCACGTGGTTGTCTTAAAGGGAGCGTTTACCGTCGTGGCCAGTCCGGATGGCGCAGTCATGACGGTTCCAGTGGCTACTCCTGCCCTGGCCAGAGCCGGGACAGGGGATGTATTGGCGGGGATCATCACCGGTTTGCGGGCTCAAAAAATGTCCGCATTTGAGGCGGCCACGGCAGGCGCATGGATCCATGCCCAGTGCGGATTGGCGGCCTACGAAAAACTTGGCAGCCTGGCAGCGGTTCTGGCGGGAGATGTGCTGGACGCAATTCCTGATGTACTAAAGTATCTTGATCTTTGAATATGTTCGCGATATGATAGACCTAAATAGTCGTATTATGATAGACCAAAGCGATACAGAAATCAGGAAGGAGTCTGTCCGTGCCGCACGACGAAAAATTGAATTCAGAGGTGATCAGTGAGATCTGGCGCTCTTATCTGACCACCGGCAGAGTGCCTGATTTCATAGAGCTTCCCTGGTATAGACACAAACGCTTTCGCGGCTTTTTCCACCACCTGCCGGACAACCCCCGCTGCCGGATTTGCCACTCTCCTTTCAAAGGCATTGGCGGCGCGGCCATGCGGCATTTTTTTGGGATTTTGCCTTCAAAGTTAAACCCGCAGTTGTGCAACCAATGTGAGGTGTTTGCCCAGCGTTTCAGGGGAGGGGCCGAAATCGAGCTGTCGATCCTCTTTGCCGACGTACGCGGCTCCACTCGCCTTGCCGAACAGATGAACCCGACCGAATTCAGCGGGATCATCAACCGTTTTTACCACGCCGCTACCAAAGTCCTGTTCGACAGCAACGCGATGGTGGAAAAACTGATTGGGGATGCCGTCACCGGTTTCTACACGACCGGCATATCCGGACCTGACCACGCGAGTCTAGCCGTCGGCGCTGCTCGGGAAATACTGCGAGTCACCGGTTACCATGCTGCCGCCGGGCCGTGGATCCCGGTCGGCGTCGGCATCCACACCGGATTAGCCTACGTAGGCACGGTAAACGGAGACTCTGGTGTGACGGATATCGCCGTCCTGGGAGATACCGCCAATGTCGGTGCGCGCCTGGCAGCTCTAGCCGGTCCGGGCGAGATCTACGTCAGCCAGGCTACCGCCCAGGCAGCCGGATTAGACCTTTCCGGTGTAGAAATCCGCCGGCAAACTGTAAAAGGACGCCGCGAACCGATTGATATCTGGGTTCTCTCCCCTTAGGGGGCGATGAACCTGTTTGGAGGAAAATAAAATCTACCCCAGCTCCAGGAGAGGGGTAGATTTTATTTTTTGTCAGGTTATTCAGCCGCAGCGGGGCCGGTTTCTGTATTTTTCTTACCGGTCTCTTTCCTGGCTGTCTCGATTACATTGCTGATCCTGGCTTTCTGTTCTTCTAAGACCACCTGTCCGCGGCGCTGCAGCTCTTCCGCGCGATCACGGGCGATCTTCGATAGCTCCTCTGCGCGAGCCCGCGCTTCGGCAGCGGCGGCTTCGGCACGAGCATAGGCCTCGTCAACCGTTTCGGAAGCTTTATCTTTCAGCTCGATAGCTTTATCCCTGATCAAAGCCCGGGTCTCTTCGCCAGACTGCGGGGCTAATAAGAGAGAAACTACAGCACCCGTCAATCCCCCGATGATGAAACCCAGCAAGAAGCTGCTCAACTCGTCTCGTTCTGCCATTGTAGTTTTCCTTTCTCGAATATTGTGGGGTTGCATATGCAGATGGATGTCACCCTAAGCGGCGGTCTAGCGGCGGGTAAAGTTTAGCAAATCCAAAGCCCGCTTTAGCGCCGCAAGATAGGTATTAAGTTTAATAACCGGCTCCGCCAGATTATCACTCAAAAATGCGACAGTCCCACGGAGTGTCGATACAGTCTCATTGGTCGACTCTAAAATTGGTTTAACTTCATTTTGAAGGAGGTTTATCAATGTTGCCAACTGAACCATCAAAACAATTAGAGCTAACCCGACCACCAAAAATTCCAATGCCATAAAAATGATAAAAATATCACGGATACGGCTGGTCGTATCTAGATCAGTAGAAAGTAAAAAAACGATCCCGGCGATCAGTAAACCTACTATGATGAGCAGAGCGATAACACCAACAATAATGGTGGTTCGATTTTTGTTATCCCCAGCCATTGAGCTTTCGTCTACAGTCGGTCGAACAGTTGGGAGAGACTGTTGTTCATCCATATATGACCTACCCCTTTTCCCAATTTAGAAGTCATTATAACATAGTTGAAAATCAGTGACGATAATGTAGATGATACTATTATACTATTTTATTTAGATCGACATACTCTTGATCGCGGGGAAGAAAAGGCGGGTAAGAGAACAGACGTTGAAACCCAACAGATTCTATTCTCCTAACTCGAGCTCGAACTCCTGGTTCTCGTCCCATTCACCGGTTGCGTGGAACTCAATATCGGAAAATATATTCTCCTGGCTGGCTTCTATCATCCGTCTTTTTATCAGCTCCAGAAGAGCCAGGAATGTGACCACTATTTCTACACGCGAGCGGTTCTCCGCAAGGATCGCTCTAAAGGTCATCCTTTCTTTGGCTCGCAGGGTGGTTATGATTGAGCGGATCTTTTCTCGGATGGTGAGAAGAGGGATAGATACTACGTTACTGAGTGGGGGGAGATCGGGGCTGGTAAAAAATATCGAGTGCGCTGCAAAGGCGAGATCACTCAGAGAAACCCCAGTCAGATCCAATTTACCTTCTATTTTTGGGGGAGCGGCCAACCGTAAATACGTCTTTGCCCCCGATTCTTCCTGATGAAGGAGCCATCCGGCGATCATCTTGAAACGCTTATACAAGATCAATTGTTGAGCCAGCGCTTCACCCGGATCCTCTTCTCCCACATCGCGGACCGGAGGACGGGGCAGTAAAGCTTCCGATTTGATCTGGAGCAGTTTCGCGGCAATCACCAGAAACGCAGAAACCTCCGCGGCATCCCGGTCTGGTAAGTTTTTCAAATATGAAAGATATTGGTCGGTTACCTGGGCGAGAGCGAGCCGGGTAATATCGAGCTCGGCTTTTTCAATCAAATCTAACAGTAGATCGAGAGGTCCCTCGTAAACGGAGGTATTTACAAGATACCCATGTGTCTGATGTCCGGCAATGTGTAAAGTCACGGCTCCAATTATAGCAGAAAGCGGGTGATGGTAATTTTTTCGGTTTTGGTCTTCCGCCTGTTCTTGAGGTGGTTCGCGGTATAATTTGAATATGACAGAAGGTAAACTATCCCACCTGGATGACCAGGGAAATGCCCGCATGGTAGATATCGGTTATAAACAAGACACCGAGCGTATGGCTGTGGCATGCGGCGAAGTCGTAATGCGCTCTGACACGCTAAAGCTGATCCAGGAAGGGGCGGTTAAGAAAGGGGATGTCCTGACGGTTGCCCAACTGGCAGGCATCATGGCAGCCAAACGGACATCGGAAATCATCCCATTGTGCCACCCGCTCTCGCTCAGTCACATTGATATCCGGATGGAATTTGATCCTGATTTGCCGGGCATCAAGATCCAGGCGATGGTCAAAACCACGGGGAAGACCGGGGTTGAAATGGAGGCCCTGACTGCGGTCAGCGCCTCTGCTTTGACGATTTACGATATGGCAAAAGCTGTCGAAAAAACCATGCGGATCCAAAATATCCGGCTGGTAGAGAAACACGGTGGTAAGAGCGGAGATTTTGTTTCCGAATAATTTATGAAGCGGATTAAAGTTCTTTTTTTCGCGCTGTTAAAAGATCGGATTGGTACCAACCAGCTAACCCTCGATCTACCGGACACGGCAACCGTCCGGGATTTGAAGTCGCTGTTATCGGAACAATATCCGGGGTCCGCTCCCATCCTGGGGAGGGTTTTGGCTTCTATCAACCGGGAATTTGCTTTCGATGAAGACCTGCTTCCTCCCGAATCTGAGATAGGCCTTTTTCCACCAGTCAGCGGTGGGCAGGAGCTCCCCACGATCGTCCAGGTCACAGAAGAAATCATCGATATCGACAGGTTGGTCGCCCGGATCACCCTGCCTTCATCGGGGGCGGCCTGTATATTTTCTGGTATGGTACGCGGAATGACCCGTCGAGGAAATCCCCACGAGACAGTCTGTTTGGAATATGAAGCATACACTCCCATGGCTGAAGCAAAGATGCGTCAGGTGGCGGATGAAATCCGCGCCCAATGGCCAACAGTGGAAGGGATTGCCATAGTCCAGCGCGTCGGTCGCCTGGATCCGATGACCCCAACGGTTTTAATCGCCTGTACGGCTGCTCACCGCGACACCGGGGTGTTTGATGCAGCACGCTACGGGATCGACCGGTTGAAAGAGATCGTTCCGGTTTGGAAGAAAGAAATTGGCCCGAACGGTGAAGAGTGGATCGAGGGAGAGTACCAACCCACACACGAGGATTGAACTCAATGCGGAAGATTGCCTGCCAGAACTGCCATACGCCATACCCTGATGTAGAGCTACCCCATCTATGTACCCATTGTGGTGGTGTGTATGATGCCGTAGATCTCCCAGTCTACGATCCTGCGCATTTCGAGAATTTCCCAGGCATCTGGCGGTACCGCCGGTTGATGGGTCTGCAAGATGATCTCCCGATCATTACACTGGGTGAAGGAAAAACACCCCTGGTGGAAGACAGCGCATTTGGCCAGCAGATTTTTTGTAAATTGGAATATCTCAATCCAACCGGATCGTATAAAGACCGCGCTTCAGCCGTGCTGGTCAACCACCTGGTGCGGCGGGGGATAACCTCAACCGTGGAAGATTCTTCGGGTAACGCCGGAGCATCATTTGCGGCATATGCCGCTCGAGCCGGGATCCAGTCCCGAATTTTTGTTCCGGAGGCTGCTTCAGGCCCAAAAAGACAACAGATCGAGCTATATGGGGCCGAGCTTGTGAGCATTAAAGGGCCGCGTTCGGCAGCCGCAGACGCCGTAAAAGAGGCAGCAAAAGGAGGAGTGGTCTACGCGAGCCATGCTTATTTACCCTTTGGAATGGATGGGATTGCAACCATCGCATATGAAATTTATGAAGCATTAGGAACGATCCCAGGTTCTGTGATTTGTCCAGTTGGCCACGGCAGCCTGCTGCTTGGCATCCTGCGTGGTTTTAAAAGCCTTCAGCAAGCGGGATTAACGGACCAGATGCCAAAATTTGTGGGTGTTCAAGCGCAGGCTTGCGCACCGGTTTGGTATGCTTATAATGAGCCTAAACGAGCGAGCGAAGCGATCCCAGAGGGAGCCACTGTGGCTGAAGGTGTGCGTGTCCGTCACCCGGTTCGAGGATCTGCTCTGGTCCAGGAAATGCGCTGTATTGATGGTGAAGTCGTAGCAATCCAGGAGGAAGAAATCATTCCCAGCCGCGACCAGTTAGCCAGGCGTGGGTACTATGTTGAACCAACCTCTGCCCTGGTCTGGGCAGCGCTTAAAGCGACCGCAGTCCATATTCCGACCCCCGTGGTTTTGATTTTATCAGGGACGGGATATAAGTTTCGCCAGTAGGAGAGTCGAATAGTATTCACTTTCAATATAGGAACTGATGGAACGCAAGCTACCTGACGGACCGTGAGGTGGCTCGCGCTCCCTGAGTTCTCGGGAGATGAACCCATGGAAGATAACAGTAATACAATACTGCGGGAAGAAAACCCGCAGGAACTTGCCGATCGACTCGGTTTGCCATTTACCGATTGGCTGCTGCTTGGACGCGCACTGACCCACCGCTCGTATTTGAACGAGCACAACGAAGCCCTGGAAGATAACGAGCGCCTGGAGTTTCTCGGGGACGCGGTTCTCGATTTTGTGGTCGGCGCCTGGCTTTATAACCACTACCCGGAAATGCCAGAAGGAGACCTGACGCGAATGCGTTCCGCGCTGGTACATACCGAGCAGTTAGCGGTCTTTGCCCGGCAAATCGACCTGGGCAGGGCCATGCGTCTGGGACGCGGGGAAGTACAGGCCGGCGGTAGGAACCGCTCTGCGCTGTTATGTGATACTTTTGAGGCGTTGATTGGCGCAATATACCTTCATTCGGGTATTGGAATGGTGCATCGCTTCCTCGAACCCTTGCTCGAAGAGGCGTCTGAAGAAATTTTGATCTCGCGGAAGAATGAAGATCCCAAGAGCCTGTTTCAAGAGTGGGCTCAGGCACAGGGGTTCTCAACGCCTCAATATGTAACCCGGAGTGCCAGCGGCCCCGATCACGCTAAAGTCTTCGAAGTGGATGTGGTGATTAACAGTAAAGTATTTGGCAGTGGAAGCGGCCACAGCAAACAGGCCGCAGCCAAATCGGCTGCTAAGGCTGCCCTCGAAAACATGGGGCTGAATAATTTTTAATATTCTATCAATCAGAATCCATCAATTACAATTACATGCCACCAAGACTCAAATCTCTTGAACTCCATGGTTACAAAACCTTTGCCAGCCGGACTAACTTTGAGTTTCCGGGGGTAATTACTGCCATCGTAGGGCCAAATGGCTCCGGTAAGTCAAATATTGCGGATGCCATGCGCTGGGTGCTCGGAGAACAGTCCTTTTCACTTCTCCGAGGACGGAAAACGGAGGACATGATCTTTTCGGGATCTGAATTCCGTCCGCGGGCGGGAATGGCTTCTGCGTCGGTTACATTTGATAATACCGACGGTTGGCTGCCGATTGATTTTTCCGAAGTCTCGATTACTCGCCGCGCCTACCGGGATGGACAAAACGAATATCTGCTCAACGGGCAAAAAGTGCGCTTGCGAGAGATCTCCGAGCTTCTTTCTCAATCCGGGCTGGCAGAAAGGACCTATACCATCATCGGTCAGGGTTTAGTCGACGCAGCCCTGGCATTAAAACCTGAAGAGCGCAGGCGGCTTTTCGAGGAGGCCGCGGGAATTGGTTTGTACCGCAGCCGGCGGGAGGATGCGCTCAACCGTCTGGAGAACACGCGCAGAAATTTGGAGCGCGTACAGGATATTCTGGCTGAATTGGAACCTCGCCTGCGCAGTCTGGAAAAGCAGGCGAAACGTGCCCAGGAATACGAACGGATCCGGGCAGATTTACGGCTGCTCCTTCGGGATTGGTATGGGTATCACTGGCACCGGCAGCAGCAAGAGCAGGTACGCGCTCAAGAAGTGCTAAAAGTCCATGAAACTCGCCTGGATCAGGCACGCCAGCGTGAAGAAGAAATGGGGAAACAAATTGGGAAAGTGCGTCTAACCGCGAATGAACTGCGCGCCCGGTTGAACGGTTGGCACACCGAGTTAGCGCATTGGCACCAGGACCGGGAAAAGCTCAGCCGGTCGCTGGCTATCCTGGATGAAAGACAGCGCTCGCTGCTGGAACAACAGCAAAACCTTCAGAGTGACCAGGTGCGCCTTGAAGAAGAGATCAATTCGCTGGATCAGAGGATCCGCAAAGCCTGTGATGAGCAAGACCGGCTGCAGGGTGAGCATCAGGAAGCTGAAGCCCAGGCTGACGCCGCCCGGCAGGCGCTCCTGGAAAGACAGGTAGAGCGCGCCAGGAAGGAAAAGGATCTGCGGGAGCTTCGGCAGAGGGTGAGCGCGTCAGAATCGCGGCAAATGCAGTTGAAAGCCCATCAAAACGAGCTGACCACCCGGCACAGAGACCTGCGCACTTCTCTTGCCAACCTGGATCAAGCCCTGACCAGCGCGCAAGCAGAGGTCGAAAAAGCACAAACTCGCCTGGATTTGGCGACCCAGGAACGAAACCAGGCCAGCCAGGAGCGAGAAAAATCAGCGGCTGCATTACAAGATTTCCGCCGGAAAATTGTTGAACTGGATGCGCAGCGTCGTAAAGTAATCGAAGAGCGCGCGCAGCTCGAAACCCAGAAAGCCCGTTCAGAAGCTCAATTGGATGTGCTGAGTCAGGCGGAACAATCTTTTACGGGGCTGGGCAATGGAACCCGTTTCGTGCTGCAAGCCCGCCGGCAAGGAAAATTGGTTGGACTTTACCGGGCGCTGAGCCAGTTATTAGAAGTACCGGCAGACTATGAGGTCGCGATTGCCAGCGCTCTGGGAGATTATCTGGATCTGATTCTTCTCGACCCTGAAGCAGATCCTGAGCAAGCCCTGCGTCTCCTGGAGAGCGGCGACAAAGGCCGGGCTGCTCTGCTGCCGTTAGCCTGGATTCGAGGAAATGGACGCCTCGAGGCACCCAAAGATCCGGACGTCATCGGTGTAGCCGCTGACCTGGTCAAATTTAGTGCAGAAAACCACTCTGCAGTCGAACTCCTGCTCGGACAGGTTCTCATTGTGCGGGACCGCGATGCCGGCAGGCGTTTGGCGGCCAATCTGCCGATAATGGCGCGGGCTGTAACTTTGCGTGGAGAAGTATTTTGGGCCAACGGCTCGGTAGTATCCGGACAAGAGAACCGATCCGGGAACAGCGTCCTAAGCCGGTTAAGGCAAAAACGAGAACTACAAGAATCGCTCGAGGAGATTTCCCGGGCAATCCTGGAAAAAAAGAACGCGATACGTTCTTTGGATGAAGAACTCACCCGCCATCGCGAAGAAGAAACCCGTTTGGAGACTGGTACCCGGCAGGCAGCGGCGCGGCTCGAAAAAACCAATGAAACCTATCAACAGAGCTTGCTGCAAATCGAACAAGCCCGCCGCCAGCTGGAATGGCAGACCAACCAACGCAAAAACACCGAATCTCAAATGAAACGCACGCAGGATGAGATGACCCAGGTGGGTAAAGATCTGGCAGAAATCGAATCCCGCCTGGTCGATTTTCGGGAGCGTGTCCGCCTGGCGAACCAGGAACTCAGCAATTTACCTGTTGAAGATCTGCAAAACCAGGTCACTCATTGGACGACGAGGGCTGCTGTGAGCACACGAGCAGTTCAGGATGCGGAGAACCGGGTTGCCGAACTACAACAGACCCAACAAAAAAACCAGGCTCAGATCCAGTCCTTGATCAAACGCCGTGTGGATGGCAATGCCAGCCTGCAGAGCCTGGAAATCGAGAAATCTTCTGCCAAAGAACAGGAAATTGTAAACAGCGGGCTGATTGAAGAAATCCGGTTGAAGATCGATCCCGCGGAGAAAGAGCTGGCTGAAACCGAGAAAGAATACGAACATCTTCAAGAACTGGATGATTCTGCCCAACAAGCTTTAACCGTGGCCGAAAGATATCATACCCAGGCCCAACTCGACCTGACCCGCCAGCGTGAAGCCGTCGAAAACCTGAGGAGGCGGATCGAAGAGGATTTTGGCCTGGTAGCTTTTGAATTTGCCGCGGAGATCACCGGCCAGACTCCCCTGCCGCTCGAAGGAATGGTCGAGCAGCTGCCGGATTTAGGTCAAATCCCCCCGGAACTTGAAGAGAATATCACCCGCATCCGCGGGCAGCTTCGCCGGATGGGAGCGATAAACCCGGATGCGCTGACCGAATACGAATCGGTTTTCGAGCGATACCAGTTCATGACCACCCAGGTGGCAGATTTGCACAAAGCTGACCGGGATTTGCGCCAGGTGATCGATGAACTCGATGAATTGATGCGGCGAGAATTCCGGAAGACTTTCGATGCGGTGGCGGTCGAATTCCGGCAGATGTTTACCCGTCTCTTTGGGGGTGGGAACGCGCGCCTGATCCTATCTGATGCCGACCACCCGACCGAAGCAGGGATCGACATCGAAGCCAGGCTGCCGGGCAGACGCGAGCAGGGGCTATCTTTACTCTCGGGTGGAGAGCGCAGCCTGACCGCGGTGGCTCTGGTCTTCTCATTGTTGAGAGTATCACCGACACCGTTTTGCATTATGGATGAAGTCGATGCGATGCTGGATGAGGCTAATGTCGGGCGGTTCCGTGACCTGCTGTTGGATCTAAGCCAGACGACTCAATTCATCGTGATTACCCATAACCGCAATACCGTCCAGGCTGCCAACATCATCTATGGTGTGACCATGGGTAAAGATTCCTCCAGCCAGATTATCAGCTTGCGTTTAGATGAAATCTCTGAGGAGATGGCCAAATAAAAAAATTCCCCTTCCAGGAAACGAGGAAGGGGAGTTTTTTTATTGATTGGTTGGGTCAGGATGGGGTATCACCCAGCGAAGGATCCGTCGGCACGTTCGTTTTCCACGTGTCATATTTCTTGATGGTATCTTTTGCTAATTCGGTCGTGATCCATTCCTGGAATTTTGTATCTTTTGCCTGTTCATATTCTTCAGATGTGAGCGACCGGACTTCGTGGCCCAAGACTTGGATGATGTGATACCCATTGCTGGTCTTTACCGGTTCGCTGATTTCACCCACTTCTAAAGCATAAGCGGCGTCTTCGAATTCCTTGACCATTTTTCCGGGGCCAAACCAGCCCAAGTCTCCGCCATTATCTTTATTACTCGCATCGATCGAGAGCTCAGCGGCCAGGGCGACAAAATCAGCTCCATCACGGATTTGCTCCAGGGTGGTTTTGGCGACATTCTCATCTGCAACCAGGATATGCCTGGCCCATACCTGGTCCTGTTCTCTCGCGATGTCGGCAGTGATCGCATCCCGTACTTTCGTATAATACAAATTATTCTCTAGTAGGGAGCGTAAGAAGGCTTCATCTGCATTGATGTCCTTGAGCCGGTCGAGGAACTCGGTTTTCTGCCCCTGGAAACCTTCCTCGGTATACGGTGTCGCAGATGGAGTAATCGTGGCGGTGGTTGCAGGAGTAGCCGATGTGGGTTCAGTAGTGGCTGTCGGGGCTCCGGGTGTGGCCGTGTCGGTAGGAGCGGCAGTTGGGGTGACTGTAGCAGTCGCCGTTGGAGGAACCAGTGTTAGCTGACCTGGTGATAACGTGGATGTCGGCAGCCCGGTTGGTACTACTTCCGGAGTAGGAGTCCCATTTGGGAAAAAACCGAAGGATGCCTCGAGAGATTGATCAACCTCTTCTTTGGTCACGGTAATGCCGCGCCGGGCAGCTTCCTGGCGAATCAGCTCATTGGTGATCAGATTATCCAGAACTTCGCTGCCCATCGTTTCCGTACCATCCAACTGGCTCTGGATTTGGGTCAGGCTGTTCTGGAAGTAGGATGCACTACTTTCATCCGAACCGAACATTTGCGCGAGCTGCGCTGTTTGCTGGTATTGTTGGATGAGCTGGTAGCGGGTCCACCTTACTGTGGTTTGGAAGTCGCGGACCGTAATCACGCTATCGCCAACTTTTGCAACCGGGCGGTTGTAGGCTAAGACATTTTGATCCAACACGCCATAGCCTATCAAAAGAACGACGATGACGATCACTGCGATCGCAGCGGTGACGATGTACTTGTTCTGTATCCGCTCGCGTTCAAGGCGGGCCAGGTGCTTTTTTGAAACGATTTTTGTGCTAGTAGGGGATTTTGCCATAGATGTTTCAACTTAGAAAAGACGGGGCATGAAGCACTTCCCCATGCCCCGGTCTTGTATACAAATCAGGATAGGATTGGTTTAGCGTGAATCGGTCCAGGGCTCGCTGCTGAAAGGCAGCAGGGCGATGTGGCGGGCGCGCTTGATTGCGCGGGCGAGTTCACGTTGGTGCCTTGCGCAGGTCCCAGTCTGCCGGCGTGGGCGGATCTTGCCATCTTCGGAGACGAACCGGCGAAGCATATCGTAGGCCTTATAGTCGATGACAGCATTTTTGTCGGCACAAAATTGGCAGATCTTGGGTCGGGCGATATAACGTCGCCCCATAGGTTGTTCGTTTTCTTGTTGTGTCTCTTCTAAAACCATCGTTTTTACTCCCTTACAGATCATCCATGGGTGGGATGATAAACCAGTTCCCTAAAAGGGAAATTCATCTTCTGTTTCTTCCGCAGTAACGGTCTCGCCAGATGGATTGGCATGGTTGCTATCTTTGCGGTCACCGAGGATCATCATTTCATTGGCAACGATTTCTACGCTGGTGTGTTTGATCCCCTCGTTATCGTCCCAGCGGCGGGTTTGAAGGCGTCCCTCAATATAAACCTGCTGGCCTTTGGTAAGATACTGTTTGCAAATCTCTGCCAGGTTACCCCAGGTTACGACGTTAAACCACTCAGTTTCGGTGTGGCGTTCACCATCCGAGGTATTCCACGTCCGGCTGGTAGCCACAGTAAAGGTGGTAACCGGTCTACCGGATGGCGTGTACCGCATTTCCGGATCGCGCCCTAAATGACCAATGATCATGACTTTATTCAAGCCCCGGCTCATCTTATACTCCTTGCAATTCCAACTCAGATCCGATTTTGGCTTTTAGTCCACGGAAATAATAGAAAAACGCATAACAGGTTCCAAGAAACGCAGTGAACGATCGAGTTCTGCCGCGTAAGACGGCTTCATTTGAGCGTGCACCAGAACGTATTGGCCTTCACGCTGTTTCCGGATAGTATAAGCCATGCGGCGCCGGCCCCATAGATCAACTTTTTCTATAGAACCGCCTGCATCCGTAATCCAACCCTTCACCTTGTCAACCACGCCAGTGGTCGCAGTCTCATCCAGATCAGGGTGGACGATTACAATAACCTCATAATTGTTCATCGGGAATCCTCCTTTCCTCGGGATTACCCCGGATCTCTGCCGCAGACAGGTCCGAGGCGGAAAGTAAGCCACGCACGGGCGTGGCCTATTCACATGGGTGAAGTCTAACACAAAGGATAGGTTTTGACTAGGGAACGGCCTGGATGTATGACCCAGACCTGGTAGACAGACACTAACAGGTCTGGGTCATCAGCAGCAGTTACCGAGACACCACCAGTTTGATCATCTTACCACGATTGTCCAGTGTGATCCTGGCGTAATGCCGGTGAATGTGACGGGAGATCTTTACCTGTTTGCTGAGGGTCACCCGGGTCTGCTGCTCGTTCATACCTTTTTTCACCTTGGTGGAGATTTGAACACCATCGAGTGTTTCCGAATTTACAATACAGGCGGGAGTTAGCTGGCTGTAATGCAACTCCGCATCCTGATACCCGGGCAGGTACTGCTCGACGATCTTTTTTGCCTGGGTAAGGATTTCCGTAGGCAGCATCTCGCTCTCCACATCTTCGGATTCATTGTCACAGATCGTTTTCACCGTGTGGATATCTGTAGAGCGTATGAAGGTCTTTTGTTTGGCGTTGATCTCATCCAGCGTGACCAGAGGATCACCATACAAGACGAAAGAGATCAAGGTCTTTTGATCTTCACCGTCCAGATACCCCTGGCGGCGGTTCATTTCCTGAACCAGGCTGACTTTCGCCTGGAGGAAAGCTTCGCCAACCGTCTGCCCATCGCGTAACTGTTTCCAAAAATATTGTCCGAGCAGATCTGCAGCAATCAACGGTGTAGTTACCGAACCATAGGAGATGCAGGTAGATCCGACAACTGCCAGGGTCCCGCTGGAGAGGAATTTCAATGCCAGAGACTGCTCCTCGTTTTTATTTTCAATATACGCGCCGTAACAGGCTTCGGAAAAAACAAGGCGGGGCGCCTGACCATGGTTCAGAATATCTTTTGGACTTAATGCAACCGGATAATCGGGTCCTTCTGAACCATCCGATGGATCTTTCTGCCCATACCAATCTGCTGAATCGGGAAGACCGTGCAAGTTAAAATAGGTCAGTTGGGCAGGCATCAGACCGCTTTTCAGGACCGAACCGGTGATTGACGGCGGCGAGATCAACATGGACTGCGGCTCTCCGATGGCCCGGTATACGGCTACCGAAGATTGTTTCCAGACCGCCGCAGTATAACCGAAGCTTGGCTTCATGCGATAAGCCGAATGAGTCTGCCCAAAGGCTGACTTCATCGTTTTGACCGTCTGGCGCAGGAAGCGGTTACGGCGCCACCAGGGAACCGGACGGGTGTGGCGCGTATGATAAGCTGTGATCTTCCGCAGACTGGTTAGCAGGAGACCGGCATCCGGTGTGTTTGTACCGGGTAAACGGCCAGTCGGCCATTCAGGTACGAAGTAATTTTCATCACGGGTCGTGTATGGGTTATCTGAGAATATTTCCGCATCCGAATCATCGGTTGGATTGGGTAAGCGGTGGAACGGGACTATCTGCGGACCGCCCACAATCAACAGCGCACCGATCATCTCACCTTTTTTGGCCAGGGCTGCGTCAAGGTCGGCAATGGACAGCTTTAGCTTCCAGGGGTCATTGGCGGGGGCGGGTTTCAATCCGTATTTTGCGGTGCATGTTGGGTCATCTCCATAATACACAGTTGCACCCCAATTTGGACGGCGGCGGATGGTTTCGGCCAGCTTGCGCATCTCTTCGTCTAACACGGCGGTGGTTTGTGGGCCATACTGGCTTTCCAGACCACTGCGGTTGGTAAAGATGACGTAGATGGGGAAACGGCCATCTGCTCGCCCGACCCCTGGTCTTCGCAAACGACGCGCTAATCTTTCGAACTCTTCCTGGATAGCGCGGAGCGTCTCAGGAGAGATAAAGGAAGTATTCAGGCGTAAGCTTTCGGGAATTTTTGGCTCAGGGTCCGCATCGATCGCATCGATGAGATCCAGAGTTTCCACAGAAACCAAATCTTCTGGATTTTCTACAGAAGGATTTTCCTCGTTTACTTCTGCGGTATGAAGGATTTCGCCTTCGGGTAGCTGGTTCCACCCCAACTCCGCCGCGACCTCAGCGGGGATGGCCAGGTTGAGGTAGATATCCATCCTTTCTGGCCAGAGCGGGCGATAGGGATGATTTTCCCCCCAGATGCGGGTTGGAACCTGTCCGGCGGCATCATACGCCACGCATTGGTGCAGAAGCGCAACCGATCCGGTCTCATCTCCCTGGCGCAGCCGCGCATCCGCGAGGAGCAAGGATATCTGCAGGCAGTTTGGCCAGCGGGAGTGATAAACATTGCTGACGTTCTCCAACCGGTCCACGTCTGCGCTTTTCCCGGTTACCCATGCATGCAGAACGGCCGCCAGGGAGGTAGGGGGGTCCATATGGATCGCCTCCTGGATCAGGTCTTCTGCTTCTTGCATGTGCCCCGCCTGGATGGATTTTCGGGCTTGCTGCAGGAGAAGCGCCCATTCCGGGAGCGAGATGCGGGTTGAAACCGATTCGCCCAAAGCTGCCAGGCTGGCGCGCGCCAGCATTCGCTTCTCCGGATCCTGGCTGAGTCGGGAGCTGGCCAGCATTTCCCAGCCTGGCAGGAATTCAGGATCTTTTTCGCACAGATCTTCCAGAATAGGAATAACCTGAGTGGTTTTTCCTTCTCCCAGAAGCGCCTGGGCAAGATAGAAATTGATTAACAGGTCTCCGGGAAAGGAAGCCAACCAAGCCAGAGCAGCTTGCCGTGCGAAGCGATAGTGTCTAATGCGCAACCCCGTACGGATAAGAAGAAGGAGTGTATGTCGAGAAACCGGATGTTGGTAATCGAGCATCTGGGGGGATTCCATAGTTATACCGATGCCTCCTGAGGATTGTGTACCAGGTTTAGAGCGATGATTGCGCCGAGCTGGCGGCGGACATTGAGGTCTTCAGGAGCCAGGTCAGCCGCGTGCCGGAGCATAGATTCTGCCCCCATGTAATCTTTACTTTCTTTCAATACCAGGCCTGCCTGATAATAGGGGCGTGGATCTCTGGCTGCGACCTGGATGGCTTTCTTGTAAATCTGCAGCGATTGGGAATGTTCGCGGCGGTCCTGGTGAGCGCGGCCTAATTCGAGATAGGCTTCGACATTGCCGGGCGCCTGTTGGACGGCTTCTGTCAGATGATAGATCGCTTGATCGAGCTGGCCCGTAGTCCGTTGAATGCGGCCAACCAACAGGTGCAGCTCAGGCTGGTCGGGACGGAGTTTTAGGGCGGCCTGCGCGGTTTTTTCAGCGAGATCCCTCTGGCCGCAATCAGCCATGGCCTCGGCCAATTGCCCAAGAATCACGGGGTCGTCTGGGTATTCGAACGATAAATCCTGAAGCGCTTGAAGCGTTGCCTGAGGTCCCTGGATCTGCCGGATCAGCGCAACCCGTTCAATCTTCAGGGGGTATGGGTTGCTGGCGGATGGGAGGAATTGGTTGATCGCTTCCAGCGCCTCAGTGGGTTCCCCTTCGATTGCCAACGAGCGGACCAGAAGGAGCAGCGCATAGGGGTTGGCCGGTTCAAGCCGGAGGGCCGATTCGGCATGCTGGTGTACCAGATCAACCTGGCTGGCTTGCAATGCGATTTCTCCACACAGCAGTAGGGGTTCAACCTGATTGGGAGATAACGAGATGGCTTTTTCTGCGCTGGCAATGGCACGTAACGGATCGCTGGCAGCCTGGTAGGCGCGAGCCAGAACAATCCAGGCAGCCGGCTGGTTCGCATCCAGGCGGGTTGCCGTATCCAGAGCCTGGATCGCCTCTTTGATATGCCCTGAATATAAATTGGCTTTTCCCAATGCCAGAGCGTACGCGGGGTTCTCTGGATCGAGGTAGTATGCCTTCTGGCAGTGAGCGGCGGCGGATGCCCAGTTCTGACTGGTTTCATCCAATCTGGCAGCCAAGATGTGCCATTCTGGTTCGTTTGGCCAGAGATCCAAAGCTGTTTCGACTGCCTGCAAACCGGAGGTGATTTCGCCCATAGAGAGCGCCAGATCTGCATAGAGGGCCAGGTGAACCGGATGGGCAGCTTCATTTTCCAGTAAGAAGAGGGCTGTCGAGAATGCCTCTTTCATCGAAAGATCGCGCTGAAGCAGTGCAACCTGGAAACGGACCTCAGGGTGTTCTATAAAACCGGCGGCCAGCTGCAGGGCTTGATCCAGATCTTTCATCTCCCGGCACACGGCGACGGTTGCGGCAATATCATCCGGGTTCGCGGGGAGGGAAGCGATCAGTCTAAAGGCCGGTTGACCGGGATGGAAGGCGGCCTGGCCGCGTTTGTGCCAGCGGGTGATTTCTGGACTCTGACTCAAGCGGTTCGCGGCAAGGACGGCTTTTTCAAAGACCTGAAAATTCGCTTCGCTGAGCTTATCTGGACCGGGGAGATGGAGTGTAACGTTGACCGATTGGAAGGTTCTCTGTTTTTCGGCGCAAAGAACGAGTGCTCGGGCCAGGAAGAGGTGAGTACGCGGTTCCATGGGCGCATTCCGAGCGGCCTGGTTGAATAATGCCAGAGCAATGTCCCATTGCTCGAGATCCAGTGCAGCCTGAGCCATGGTCAACGTGGGGTATTGGGTATAGTCAGCCTGGAGAGCGGAGGTCGAGTTTACGGACCCTTCTTCGTTTATGGAATTTGGATAAAATGGCCAGGAACTCGATACCTGGGCTCCCCGAGCACTCCCGTTCAGGTTTCCAACAGCCGCTTCCCAAGATTGCTCGGCCAATTTGAGATCACCATAGCTGGATTGGATACGCGCCTGGATGGCCAGAACGCGGGGTGATTTGGGCGCCAGGTCTACTGCCTGCGCGAGGATCTTTTCTGCCTGGTGGATGTCACCGGCTTCAAGCTCGATCTCGGCCCGGATACAGATCAAATCGACGCCGGCATCCGGGTTCTGGTCAGTCAGTGCATGGATGGGGAGAGTCTGCCAGCCTGAGCTGAAGGCCCGACCCGTTTCCTCGAAAGAAACCACAGTGAGCTTTCGGGCTGGTTCATTATCCAGGAGGGCAAACGCCAGCTCGGCGGCCAGTGCGTGACCCGCCAGGGATAGCGGGGCTAATTCCACTGCTTTTTCCGCGTGGGTCAAGGCTGCGGAAACCTCGCCCTGTGAGCGCTGCAGGCGGGCAATTTTCAGGTGGATAATGACCGGATCAACCTGAACCCGAAAGATGGATGGAGAGGTGACACCATCGAGGCTGGTATTGGAAATCGGCGCCTGGTTTTGAGTGATTAATTCGGAGTGAGCGCCGCACAATTGGAGGGACTGTTCCAGGCAGGCGATGGCGGCCTGGTTGCGGCTCAGACGAACCAGGAGATCTGCCTGTGTATCCATAAAGCGTGCATCTGAAGGGTCGATCAAGATGGCTTTTTGGATGGCTTCCAATGCATTTTCGATTTGACCATCTTTCGCCAAAAGGATGCTTAATTCTAGCCAGAGGTCGCTGGAAGGATCGGTGTTGAGGTCAATCGCGCGTTGCAGGCTTGTAATCGCGGAAGACGTATCTTCAAGAGCCAGCCACAGATATGCCGCAGATCGCAGAGTCGCGGGGCTCAATGCTTCTGAACCTAAGAGGGTTTCGAGGACATCCCTGGCGGATGGTAAATTATTCGCTTCAATCTGCACCCGGATCAGGCTCAAATTAATATCTGCCTGGGTAGGATCGAGTTCTACCGCTCTTTCGAGTGCGGTAATGCATTCGGCATGGGATCCCAAGGCATAGGTGAAATGGGCGTACCAGACCAGGTTGTTTTGATCTTGTGGAGCCAGGCTCAAGGCACGCCGGGCGGCCTCCAGCGCCTGTTGTCTCAGGTTAACCGTCCATAATGCTTCAGAAAGCACCTGCTGTACCATGTAATCATTGGGTCTTGCGGCGGCGGCTTCATGGATGGCAGCCAGGGCAGCCTCGTGGTTATTCAGGGAAAGGGAAGTTTTTCCGAGACCCAGTTTTACGCGCCAGTTCCAATCAGAGATCTGGATCCCGGGTTCTTCAGCAAGCTCCTCGAACAACGACTGGGATTCCTCGAACTGTTTATTTTCCATCAAGGCTTCGGCCAGAAGTAGACGAGCCTCGACATGCTCCGGTTGGATCTCAATCGCTTTGCGGAGTGCATCCTGTAGTTTGGATCTGTCCAAATTATTCTTGGGGAAGATCCTGAACGCCTGTGGGTTTTTGGGGGTAGTTTCACATCCGGACATCAACCGCGCATAGACCAGGTAGGGTTCGACATCTTTTGGCTGTGCTTCCAGAGTGGCGAGAAGAGCTGGAATTGCAGCCTGGGTCTCCCCTAAAGCCAATAGAGTTTTGCTGTGAGCATAGGCCAGGTCAGGTTGGGTTGGTGAATGTTTTCTGGCTTGCTCAAGAACCTGGCGAGATTCGGTCAAATGGCCAAGATCGCGGAGGATCTCACCCAACCGTAAAGAAATCGGTTGAGATTCAGGATCCAATGTGTTCGCTCTCCGTAAGGCCGGCAGTGCTTCCGAGGGGGATCCACTGCAAAGATACTCTTCTGCGAGTGCAAATTGGATTTCCGAAGATTGGGGGGCGGTGTGTGCTCCGGCTCTGAGTGTCTCGAGCGCTTTGTAGGCATCCCCCGATTCCCTTTGCAATCGTGATAGAGCCAGCCAGGCTTGAGGTTGATCTGGAGCCAGAAGTGTCGCCTGGGTGAAGTGCTGAAGAGCACCCAGGCTGTCTTTAGCCAGACGGCAGGTTTCGCCCAGGTAAATATGCGCCATCCCATTGTCGGGGTCCTGGTTCAAAACAGCCTGGCAAGCACGTACAGCCGGGTCAATCTGTTCAGCCTGGATCGAGCAGCGAGCCAGGGCCAGGAAGTCTGCTGTGGAAACTTTGTCTACCTGCTGATTGACCTTTACCCGCTCGCCGAGGGCAGCCAGCCAATTTTCCTGACCTTCCAATATGCCCGCGTAAAGACGCCGATAGTCAGGATTTTGTGGTTGGAGTAAGACGATGGTTTGGGCGGTCTCGCCTGCAGCGGTCAGGTCACGTCTGGCAGTCAGGCTGTTGCTCAAAGCTTCTAGTAGATCACAATCGACCGGGCGAGTTTTGAGATGACTGTTTGCGACCTGGATCGATTCGTCAATTAAACCCAAGGTCAGTAAAGTCTTGACCCAGCTGGATGGTTTTCTCCAGGTCCCAGAGTTTTCTTGTGGAAGCCCTTTTGCCTGGATTTCATCGATCGATTGAAGGCTCTGGCGGGCATGTTCCTGGGCATTAACGATGTCACCGGTTCGTTGGAAAAGGATCGCTTTTGCCAGGTTGATACCGGGGTTGGTCGATTTCTCCGGTAGGATGTTCAATCCATCCGCGTGGCGACCGCTTTCGGCATAAATCAACGCAAGCTCTACTCGGGGACCGGGCAGTTCCGGAGCTAACTCGACCGCCTGTTCGAAGGCAGCAAGGGCAGTATCTGAATTATTTGCTTCCAAAGCAGCTTCCCCGAGCTGAATTGAAACGCTGGCCTGAATTTTTCTCAAGGCATCGCGCGTCTCTTCTAGCAACGGGATGGCTGTGGCGGATTTTCCTGCGATTTTGCGAAGCCCGGCGAGCTGCTGTCGAGCCAGGATCGCTTCGAGGACCGCCTGGGGATATTGAGGGCTGTCGGGATCGGAAAATGTGCGGTCGATGGATTTTTTTAAGCCGTGACTGGTTGGACCTTGTAAAAGTTCTTGAGCCAGACTCACCGTCAGATTTTTGCGGCCAGTTGCCTCAATTGCATTAATCCATAGGCTTTGCTCCTCAGGAGAATATGGAGCGATCAGAGTGGAAAGCAGACTGACCTGTTCATGGATCGTCAGCGGGTTAGATAGTGGCGCATGCAAGACCAGGGCAATTTGAGCTGGATGAAGGCGAGATCCGGGTCGCGGAGCTATCGCTTGAAGCAGGCTGAGGGGATCGGGGGTCAAAGCGTACAGACAAGCCAAAGGAGTTCGCCAAACCTGTAATTGAATTTCAAATGTCGCCGCGGGATTTATCTGCAGCTCGCTCAACAGCCCTTGCCAGGTATCCGTGAGCCGGCGTCTCTCTCGTAAAGCAAGGGCCAGAAGGCCGGCTTCCGCCAGGTTTGCCGGGGATTTCAGATTCCGAAATGTATCCTCATAAACCCTGGCAGCCACCTGGCGAATTTCTGGATCTAGTGGAAGCAGAGGGACGCCCTGGAGTGCGGCAGCCTTTACCGGGATATCGAGAGCCAACAGCGCCAGGCTGGCAGGGGACCAATCCTGTGGGTCATTATCTGTGAGAGAGGAGAGCTTTTCGATTTGGGCAGGATCAAAAAGGTTGTCCCAAATGATGGGGTCCTGGCGAAGGGCGGCTATAACGTCGGGGAAGACAGATTCGGAGAAAATCTGCTTCAGCGCAGCATAAACGGTTTCAGGCTGCATGCTAACTCCTATCTTTCGGAATGATTACGATAATGTGTAAAGGACAGGATAGATCGCTGTCTGGAAAATGAACCAACCCAAGGACCGATTGGAACTGTTTACTGGATCTGGGAGATCAGAATGTAAGCGGCACCCATCAAAATGAAGCTCGTAAAAATCAAAAAGATTCCTATCCCCGCTGTGGTACGAACCAATTGATTGAGCGCATTCAACAGAGCAGAGGCATTCCCAACCAGGCCGGCTACATCCTCTGCGAGCCCTTTCTGGGCCAGTTTGCTGGTAGAAACTGCCAGCGAGCGAATATCGGTGCCAACGGCTTTGGTGACAAGCAGGAAAATGCCCGTTGCCAAACAAATGAGCCCCATAATCAGCAGGCCGGCAGCCATGGTTAAAATGAAATCAGGGATCGTTATGGAAAACATCTATGCCTCCTAGAGTGGGGATCTTCTAGGAGGCATAGATGCAAGATGTGTGCCAGATTGTTTCTGTTCGTCAACAGGGACGGTTGTTTCCAATCACATCCGCGGGGAGATGGGGAACATCTATGCTGGGATCATCGCAGAAAAGCATGGCGCGCTCGATCGCGTGTGCCAACTCGCGGATGTTTCCAGGCCAATCATAGTTAACCAGAGCCTGCATTGCAGCAGGGGTAACGTCGAGGATATTCATCCCAAGTCTGGCATTGTTCTGGCGCAGGAAAAATCCTACCAGCTCGGGGATATCGCCTTTGCGTTCCTTCAATGCGGGGACATCCAGATCGACCACCTTAAGACGGTAGTACAGATCCTGGCGGAACTGGTTTTCTTTGATCATCGTAGGAAGATTACGGTTCGAAGCAGCGATGATCTGGACATCGACTTTGATCAAATTGGTTCCGCCGACCCGCCGGAAGGCTTGTTCCTCAATCGCGCGCAGCAGTTTGGCCTGGATTTCGAAGGGCATGGATGAAATCTCATCCAGGAATAAAATACCGTCATCGGCGACCTCCATCAAACCGTTTTTACGCCGGTCTGCGCCGGTAAATGCTCCCGCTTCATAGCCAAATAATTCAGATTCAAGAACGGTTGGCTGGATTGCCGCGCAGTTGATGGCAATATAAGGTTTGCTTGCCCGAGGGCCGCTGCGATGGATATAACGCGCGAGGACATCTTTTCCTGTACCGGTCTCACCCGTAATCAGAACCGATACACACGCAGTGGCTGCCCTTTTTGCCTGGTTGAGGACGTTCTGCATTTTGGGGCTGCTGCCGGCCACAAAATTGTCGCGCTGGGTCTGGGTATCACGCAGATGAGCCAACTCTCTGCGCATAGCCACAATCTCACCCGCACGCTGGATGGATTGTTCGAGCTGGACAAGCTGGATGGGTTTTTGGAGGAAATCATGCGCCCCATTCTTCATGGCATCGACGGCCATGTCGATATCCCCGTAAGCCGTGATCAGGATGATCGGCGGGCGAAAAGGGAGGTGGCGAGTTTCATTCAGGAGGTTGGGTCCATAGCCATCCGGCAGCTGAACATCCAATAAGATAATATCGGCGGTTCCTCTCTGGAGGCATTTGTGAGCTTCCTCCAATGTCGCGACGCCAATCACCTCGTACCCCTTCGGGGAAAGGAAATCAGCAATGATGTGGCGGGCATTCTCTTCGTCATCAACAACTAATATTGTAGCCGTCATTCTACTTCTCCCTTAATAATGGGGAGGCAGACGTGGAAAACAGTGCCTCCCGGAAAACTATTTACCCAAATATTACCTTTATGCGCGGTCATGATTCGTTTGGTGATCGCCAATCCTAGACCGGTGCCCTGGGGATTTGTTGTCACAAATGGCTCGAAGATATGGTCCCGGATCTCGTCCGGTATCCCAGGCCCATTATCCGATACAGTAACCTCGATTTGTTTGGTGTCCAATTTGGATTGTAAGGGTTCTAATTTGATCGCAAGGGTTCCGCCGGTTTCGCTCATAGCGTGGATGGCATTGCTGATCAGATTGGTAAACACCTGCTCTAACGCGCGTGGATCGCCATCTACCTGCGGGCAATCGGGCACTACCTGGAAGTAAAGTTCGACGTTAACCCGCGCCATGCGTGGTCTCCAGCGTTCCAACAGCCGGTGCAGCAGCTCGCCCAAGTCGGTTGGTTGGAGTTTGTATTCCATGGGGCGTGAGAAAGACAATACCGATTCCATCAAGTGGGTTAGACGAGAGCAATCGTGCTGCAGACGGCCGATCAGTTCCTGGTTTGGGTCCTCTGAAGGAAGCTTTATGGCCAGCAACTGTAAGCCGGTGCTGATATTGTTAATAGGATTGCGCACCTCGTGGGCAAAAATGGCGGTGACTTCACCCAGAAGCGCCCTTTGTTCGAGCTGCTGGGTGCGCACCCGGATTTGCTCATTTTCGCTGACATCTGACATAATGACCACGACGCCCAGTAGATCTTCTCCGGTTACGACCGGTATCGTTTGTACGTGCGCGAGGAATACCTGACCGGTTCGCCGGTGCAGGTTGATGTTCCCTAAATTGTGAGTGGGTATCCCCTGAAGAGCACTCTTCAAGGATGAGGCGAGGGTCTCTGTTCCGATCAGGATATTCTCCACCCGTTTCCCGAGCACCTCCTGATTCGCATAACCAAGCATCAGCTCGGCAATGGGGTTCATTTCCAGGATGGTCAGATCGGGACGCAGGACGATCAAACCTTCGCGGGCGTTTTCCGAAAACACGCCATGTAAAGTGAGCTCGGTACCCTGCCGGTTGATCTGGTATTTCAGCGAATTGGCCAGGAGAAAATGTTCCAGGGCTGTAGTGATATTGGCCCCCAAAATTTCCATCAAGGAAATAATCTTTTCAATCGGCGCTGCGCTGGTATCTCCTACCACCAGAAGCCCAATATAAGCGCCTTCATTCCCCAACGGTACACTGGCCAGGTAGTTCAAGTTATTAATCCGCGCAATGCGGTGTAGATCCGAGGTTACCCTTTTTCCGGGAAGCCATAGAGACGGGTTGCTCAGGCGGGCGAGATTCAGGTAGGGAATAATATCCGGCAGCAAGCCATTTTCTTCAGTATCCAGGGCGGCAATCCGCCTGAGCTGAGGATATTCGCTGTCACCCTGGTACACACACAGGATGTTCGATTCAAGAAGCTGCCTGCCAATCTCCATGGCCAGGCTCAGGCTTGATTCGAGATCAGGTTGGCTGCTTAGACTGGCGAGAAGGTGGATCGCATTAAGGATTTGTTCCTGGCGTTGGCGGCTGACCTGCATCTGCTGGAAAGTCGTCAACGGCATCAGGCTTAATAAGAACCACTGATTGTTGTTATCCAGGGCAACCACCCGAGCAACAACCGGTAGAGGCTCTCGATTACGGCGAGATAATATAGTCTCGCGCTCATCGCCCGGTGTTAATTCCTTATGGAGAATATCGGGCAACAAATCCACGATGGGGGTATTCAGAGTCTCTGCCAGAGTAAACGCTGTCAGTTTGAGCAAATGACTGTTTGCGTTTAGTACAATCCCACGGTTCTGGTCAATCAACAACGCAGGATCATCGAGCAAATTTAGTAAAATATTGAATTCAGAAAATCCTGGCGTGCGCCCACGCCAGGAAGTTGGAAAAGAGGGCCGGGGGATCACGGCATTATTCATACCGAAACCCTTGGCCGGGTATTATGGCGAAGATGAGCAGGCAAGATACCTTCCATAGCCCGATATTTTGCCACGGTGCGTCGCGCGACCAGATGGCCTTGCTTGGCCAGTAATTTTGCCAGCTCAGTATCGCTGAGCGGGCTGGTTTCTGCCTCGATCAGAGTCCGCAATGCGGTCCTGACGTTCAGGCTACGGTCGAAAAATTTTGACAGGGGTACTATGCGTCCGCTTGGAAGCTGCACGGCTTTACTGGAAACGGCGCGAGAAATCGTCGATTCGTGGACTTCTAACTCCGTGGCTAACTGCACGCGGGTCAGTGGGTGAAGATAAGCCTCGCCTTTGATGATGAACTCGTACTGGATCGAAGCAATACGCTGCATCAAACGCTGCATGGTATGGTTACGCTGCTGGATACATTTAACAAAGAGAGATGCGCGCTCCAGATCTGCCTTCCAATCATGGATTTTATCTTCAGAAGCCATCCGGATAGACTGTTTGAACAGCGGATTTACCCGCAAGGTACCTCCCAGCGGCATGATTATTTCCACAACCAGGGTTCCTTCTTGCCGGTCGTTCAAATGGTTGATCAGGATATCCGGGTGATGAAAGACCTGAGGAGCGGCATCTGTCGGGTCGCGCTGGTCTCCCCAATGCGAGCGGGCAGGGAATGGGTTCAAGTTCTCACTGATAAACCGGGCAGTTTCCTGTGCCTGACGCAAGCTAATTTTGAGGAGTTTGGCCAATTCTGAATAATGCCGGCGGCTGAGAATGTCGATCCCCTGACGGATGGCCTGCTCTGCAAGAGGGGGGACTGGATGAGTTTCAGCCAGGATCTCCAGTTGGATCAATAAGGCCTCCTGAGCATTCTGGGAACCGACACCGATAGGATCTGCATGTTGGATCAATCGTACAATCGCTTCGATATGGGACAGAGGAACGTGGTGATAACGAGCGACCTCAGACAATGAAGTCGCCAGAAACCCATCCTCATCCAGGTGGGTCAACAAGTAAGCCGCAATGGGGCGATCTGCGGGAGAGAGTTCTAGTGCAATCTGGCGGAGGACATAGGTTGGGAGATCTTCGGTTGCGGAAGAAAAGTTGTCTTCTGGGAGATCTTCCACCGGCGTACCACTACCCGTATAAAAATCTTCTCGTGGGGAAACAAAAACGATGGGCTCATCAGGAGATGCATTTTGAGGCCGGCTGCAGATCGGGCACGGCCCACGGGGAGGGAGCATTTTATTACAGTTCGGGCAGCGTCGCTCTTCAACCAATTCAAGGGCGGGGTTCTGGGCCAGCTCGGATTCGATCTCCTGGTGGAGCTCGTCCGCGGTCAGGCTCAGGAGAGTCATTGTCTGGGCCAAATGGGCAGTGGTGAGTGGGCGAAGTACTTGGTAATGAGACTGTAACATGGCGTACCCCGGGAAGATGAGATAAGTATATTCTGAGATAGCAAATGTTGCAAGATCTATGCCAGACTTATTTGGGGGTGATTGCCTGATAAATTACCGGCATAATGGTACAATTTACCCGCATGAGCGAACTGATCATTATTGGAGGTGGTCTTGCGGGCAGTGAAGCTGCCTGGCAGGCCGCCGAGCGTGGGATAAAAGTCCGATTATTCGAAATGCGTCCCGAGATCGGCACCGGCGCGCATACCGGTCCCTCGTTGGCGGAGCTGGTCTGCTCCAATTCGCTTGGATCCAACCTGCCAGACCGCGCGTCTGGCCTCCTCAAGGAAGAGATGCGCCGGCTGAATTCACTGCTTCTGATCTGCGCCGAAGCAACGGCGATACCCGCTGGTGGCGCACTGGCGGTAGACCGTGAAGAATTCAGCAGGCTGGTAACCGACCGGATCAGCAGCCATCCGAACATATCCCTGGTCCGCGAGGAAGCAACCCGCATCCCAAGCGGTCCAGTAGTGATTGCTTCTGGCCCTTTAACTTCACCGTCTCTCTCGGACGAGATAGCCCGGCTGGCCCAGGCGGAGAACCTGTTCTTTTTCGATGCTATCGCGCCAATCGTTACCTTTGAATCGATAGATCTGGGAGTTGCTTTCCGGGGTTCTCGTTACCAGAAAGAGGAACAGGACAAAGGGGATTATATTAATTGCCCGATGACCCAGGAAGAATATGAACGGTTTGTATTCGAGCTGGCGGGCGCCGAGCGAATCCAAATGCGAGTTTTTGAATCGGAGATCGAGGAAGGGGTCACTGCAGGTTCTCGTGAGTATTTTGAAGGATGCCTCCCGGTTGAAATCCTGGCGCGACGCGGGCCACGATCGCTGGCTTTTGGCCCGATGCGGCCGGTAGGTCTCTTCGATCCACGCACCGGCAGACGGCCTTATGCAGTTGTCCAACTTCGCCAGGATAATCTTGCCGGGAGTCTGTATAACCTGGTTGGTTTTCAGACCAACCTGACCTTTCCGGAACAGAAGCGGGTTTTCAGGCTGATCCCTGGATTAGAGCAGGCGGATTTTGTACGCTACGGCCAAATGCACCGGAATACCTTTATTGCTTCACCCAGCTTACTTCGGCCATCCTTACAGTTCAACCAGCGAGACGATCTTTTCTTCGCCGGGCAGATCACCGGCGTCGAAGGCTATATGGGGAATATCGCCACCGGTTTGCTGGCAGGCTGGAACGCAGCCCGGGTGATTAACGGTCAAGAGGCTTTGGTTCTCCCTGTCACGACTATGCTGGGAGCCCTATGTCATTATGTAACCCATGCCAATTTGAAAGATTTCCAACCTATGAAGGCAAATTTTGGTATCTTGCCAGAGCTTTCCGGCCCTGGTCGGCGAAACAAACGGGAGAGAGCTGCTGCTCACGCACACAGATCGCTGGGAGATCTGGATGAGTTCCTTATACAGTATCTGCAGAGAGTCTAAAGGAAATCGGCCGCACCCTGGTTTCTTGGATCGAAGGCAAATTAGAATTGGCAAAAAAACCAAACCTGGCGTACACTTAACCCTAACCTATGCAGCTACTCGATACACTCCACCAGATCCGACCACAATGGCTCAATCGAGTCACCCAATCCCTCGCCAGAGGTGCAGGGGTTCGGGAAAATTTCCGCGACCAGCTCGAGCGGTTCTATGGATTGCTGGAACAGGCCGTTGAAACTGGAGACCCGGCATGGCTGGATTCAATCCTGTCGGATTGGGCGCTCTCGCTCACCCAAACCGATCTTGAAGAAACGACTGGAAATCTAACCAAGATAATTAACCAGATGCTCCAGATCACAAACGAGGTTTGCCGCGAAAACTTGAGCGATTCAGAAGCATTGGATGTCTTGGGCGTGATCATTCCCGGATTTTCCTATTGCTTTGAGAGAGCAGCCCAATATGAAATGCGGGCAAGGATTGCTTATATTTCCCTCCAGCTTACCCAGGCGCAGCAGACCATGGAAAAACTGGATCGCAGCAAGTCTGATTTTATCGCTGTGGCTGCCCATGAACTGAAAACCCCGCTAACCCTGGTCGAGGGTTACACGGCGATGCTGCGGGAGAATCTCAACACCTCTGAAGATACTCCCGAAGCGATGCTTCTGAATGGGATCAATAATGGGACACGCCGGCTGAGAACGATCGTGGATGACATGATCGATGTCTCCTTAATCGATAACAACCTGCTATCGCTTAATTTTCAGCCTGTCTGGTTGAACCGGTTGTTCAATGTTCTGCGGCTCGAGCTTGAGAGTTATACTCAGGAGCGCCACCAATCCATGCAGATCTACGATTTTCCCGGCAGCACCGAGCTGACATTTGGCGATCCGGAACGCCTGCTCCAGGTTTTTCGAAATGTGCTCACCAACGCGATTAAATATACACCAGACGGCGGTAGGATCGATCTGGACGGTAGACGACTTCCGGGGTTTGTGGAAGTGACCGTTTGCGATACCGGGATCGGGATCGACAACGAAGACCAGCAGGCAATCTTTGAAAAGTTCGGACGGTTAGGCAATTCTGCCCTGCATTCAAGCGGCAAAACCAAGTTCAAGGGTGGAGGACCTGGCCTGGGTCTGCACATTGCCAAAGGAATTATCGAAGCCCATGGCGGCGCGATTTGGGTTGAATCCTCGGGTTATGATGAGGTCAGATGCCCGGGATCGATGTTCCACATCCTTCTCCCGCTGAGAAGCGAACCTCCGGATGATAAGACAGCCAAGTTATTTGCCCCGTTGATCCATCCAACCACTTCAAAAATCAATTAACCCTATCTCAGGAAATGAGAAGTTCTTTATGGATTCAAAATCATTTATCATTCAACCCGCTGACCGGATTGCATCCTTCAAACCCTATTTCTTCGCCTCCCTAAATCAGCGAATTGCTACACTAAAATCCCAAGGGATCGATATCATCCGGATCGATATGGGTTCTCCAGATCTACCCCCGGCTGATTTCATCATCGATCGCCTGGTTGAATCAGCCCGGCGGGCGGACATGCATGGGTACACCCAAATGGGTGGTACTCCAGCCTTCAAAAAGGCAGTCTCTGAATACTATCAAAAGCGGTTTGGAGTCCAGGTTGACCCGCAAAAAGAAACCCTGGCCTTGCTGGGTTCAAAAGAAGGTCTGTTCAACCTGGGCCAGGTATTGCTCAACCCGGGTGACGTCTCCCTGGTTCCTGATCCCGGGTACCCGGTCTATTCCTCGACTTCCATCATTGCCGGGGCGGAAGTGTACCATTTACCCCTTCTGGCTGAAAATGAATATCTTCCGGACCTGGATGCTATCCCAGAAGACGTGGCTCGACGGGCAAAGGTCATCTGGCTCAATTATCCAAACAATCCAACCGGAGCAACCGGATCGCTGCAGTTTTTTGAAAAAGCGGTTAATTTTGCCCATCAAAATGGGATCATTATTGCGCATGACGCGCCATATGCGGATATATGTTTCGACGGTTATGTGGCACCCAGTATTTTGCAAGTCCCCGGAGCGAAAGACATCGCAGTCGAATTCAATTCTCTCTCAAAAACCTATAATATGGCGGGGTGGCGGCTTGGCATGGCGGTGGGGAATGCGCAAATCGTCAGTTATTTGAACACCTATAAAAGCCAGATGGATTCTTCTACTTTTGCTCCCATCCTGGATGCCGGTGCAGAGGCGCTGTTGGGTGACCAGGAATGGTTAGAAGAGCGGAACCAGGTATACAAAGAGCGGCGTGACCTGGTGACCGATGCACTTGTTGAGGTCGGGTTCGAGGTGGTTCCTCCGAAAGCGGCTATCTACGTTTGGGCCGGTCTACCGCTCAAGCGCCGCGACAGCCTGGAATTTTGTGCGCGGTTGTTAGATGATACGGGTGTCAGCATGACGCCTGGCATAGTATTTGGGCCCAATGGGGAGGGTTATTTACGGATCTCTCTTGGAACCGAAACCTCACGGATCCACGAAGCGATGCGCCGTCTGGTGACCTGGGTGAAAACCAGGATGTGAGAGGTCTGAAAAAGAATGGCAAAAAAACAGGCAGAACCAACCGTCAGACCGAGTGAAAAAGCATTCCTGGTGGGTGTAGATCTTGCAAATGAGCGAGGACTCTTATCCATGGAGGACTCTCTCGAAGAATTGAATTTGTTAGCGGATACGGCCGGATTAGATGTCATCGGTGAGGCATTCCAGCGGTTGGATCATCCCTATGCCGATACATTTATTGGGTCTGGGAAAGTTGAAGAGATTCGCGCCCTGGTCGAGGATAACCTGGCAGAATTGGTTGTATTTGATAACGAGCTCTCTCCACGACATCTTCGCGAACTGGAAGAGCGTTTTGGCGAAAAAGTACGCATTTTAGACAGGACAGCCCTGATCCTGGATATCTTTGCCCAGCATGCGCATACCCGCGAGGGCGCGCTTCAGGTCGAACTGGCCCAATATGAATACCGGCTGCCGCGCCTCACCCGCGCCTGGACACACCTGGCGAGGCAAACAGGCGGCGGCGGCGGCCGGACTGGCAGCACGGGAGGAGTGGGTTTGCGCGGTCCGGGTGAGACCCAGCTCGAAGTTGACCGGCGGGAAATCCGGCGGCGGATCTCTCATATCAAAGCAGAGCTTGAAAAAGTGCGCGCTCACCGGATGCGCTACCGCGCGCAGCGGAAACGAGCCCATATCCCGATTGTGGCATTGGTTGGCTATACCAATGCAGGAAAATCAACCCTGCTCAATTACCTGGCAGATACCGCGGTTTATGCGGCGAACCAGCTTTTTGCTACCCTGGATCCTACTACGCGGAGGATCGAGCTGCCCGGCGGGCATTGGGCGCTGCTGACTGATACGGTAGGTTTTATCCAGAAACTGCCTACTCAGTTGATCGCGGCATTTCGGGCAACCCTCGAGGAGATTGCCGAGGCAGATTTGTTGATCCACCTGGTTGACGTGACCCATCCGAACGCGGTCGCGCAAGCCCAGGCCGTCCACCAGACCCTGGTCGAAATCGAAGCCGGGCATATCCCAATTATTACCGCTCTCAATAAAATCGATCGTTTGGAAAACCCGGAAGCGGCGAGGGAAGCGATGGCCGGTTTCGAAAAATCAACTGCGATATCCGCGCTCACCGGCGAAGGGGTTGCGGAGTTGTTGTCCCTGATCGAAAACGAGCTTTTCGAAGAATTTATGCCTGTGACGGTGCGTATCCCGTATTCACAGGGACAGTTGATCTCACTCTTTCACGAACAAGGCCAGGTCGATTTCGTCGAACATGGGCGGGGTGGAGTGGTCATGCAAGGCAATATACCCGGGAGGTTGGTAGCCCGATATCAACCATTCATCCGGGCTGCTCAGAAGCCTAATGAACAAGGATAACCCGAATGGTTAAATTTTCATCGTTCCTGGATAGAGTTTCTGGTTTTCTGGCTGCCCGGAAAGGCCTGCTGCCCCTGACAGGGCTAGTTTTGATCCTGGTCAATCTGCTCTTTCAGGTTTTTCCGATTGGATGGCTTTCGACCAGTCACTTTTTTCTCCATCTGGGATTAATCCTGGCTATTCTTGGTTTTATGTTGGCTTGGGCGTTGTAAACACAATTTTTAATCAGACCATCCTCTGTGAAATGGTTTGTCCCCTGTATTCCTTGAATGCAAAACGGGCCATTGCTGGCCCGTTTTGATTTTTACGCTTATTTCTTCTTCTCTTTTTCTACCTGAATGACTTCGCGTCCCTGGTAGTAACCGCAGTTGGGGCAGATGTTATGTGGAAGACGCATCTGACCGCAGTTGCTGCATTGGACCAGGTTGACCGCTTGCATAGCGTCGTGCGCGCGACGACGATCACGCCGGCCCTTCGACAGCTTTCTCTTTGGGAGAGGAACCATTTTACACTCCTGTTCTATGTTCCTGGGTTGGCAATAAGGGTATCACCATAATTCCAGACGATCAAAAAGCGGGCAGATTATACCTTCTGGTGACCGAACCTGTCAAGTCTTTGGGCTGGAAATCATCAGCCCAAATCACTGGCACGGGTATCACCGGTTTCCTACTGCCCTCCAGGGTAAATCTTAGCGTAAGATAGTAATATCTACCTGGCCTACCAGCTGGTTGATGACCAGCTCTATCGCCTGGGTACCGCTGCGGGCTTCGGGTGAGTAGATCCATTCACCTTCCCGAGTATAACTATCCGGATAGTTCACAGTAGTCAATCCGTCGTCGACGTGGACTTTTACGGCTGTTCCCGAAGGGACGCGGATTTGGGTTGACCCTACAATCCCGGAAATATTCCCGGAAAGTTGAACATCCTGCGGAAGAGTGATTTGGTTTTCGCCAAATACCATATCGATTTCCAGATCTTCCACCTGGGTCCCGCTCAGATCGGCGATCAACTCACCAATCACGACATTGGCTTTCAAGCTGACCGGTATGCTGGAATTGATACCCATGTCCCATTTCGGTGACGTATTTCTACTGATCGAAGGGAAAATGACCGTCACCCCTTCCGGCTCGAGATGGACGCGCGTAGTATCCCCTGAGCGAGTAACCTCCTGATTGAGTTTCTCTCCCCTCGCCAGTTGGACATTCCCTTCCAACAAATTTGTGGTGCCTTCCAATGGATGCAACTGCAGGGTTCCTACAGGGAGAACTAATTGAACGTCCGCCTGTTTCGTGTTTTCCAGCTTTTGGGTCACCGCTTCAGCATTCGCACTGACGGATGCGGAAGCAGCGCTGCCCGATGCCCAATAAATCCCCCCAATCAGGATTGCGACCATAAGTAAACCAACCAGCCACCCCCAAACCGACCGCTGCCACCGGCGGCCCAGCAGGATATCTAAACCGGCCGCAACAATTAGAATGGGCCAGAACCGGATGATGATCTCCCAAATATCCAGGGCAAGATAACCCAGGTTGCTCAGGAGAAAAATGGACCCAATTCCGATCCCGAGAACTGCCCCAACGACGCCATCGCCTCGATATAATGAATCCAGGCCGAAGACGATGAAGAGTACCGGCCAGTATTTGGAAAAGACTTCCCAGAAATCGCCGTTCAATACCCCGATGTTATTGAGTAAAAAACCAATTCCCACTGCAATGAGCAGCAGCGGACCTGCCAGGCTGTGCCTGGACTGATATCCCGTGTCCATATCCAATCCCTCCCTTGAGTGATTTCTTCAGTTTAAAACTGAGGTTTACGGTAGAAAAACAGGTAAATCCCAGCAAGAATTAATACAACCGGCCAAATGTAATTTATCGCTGAACTGGTGAATGCGGAAAAGATGATCCCCATGGCAACCAGGATCCCACCGGGGATCAAAGGCCATTTCATCTTGCCCACAGGGGTGGGCAGGAAAGCCAGCAGGATGAAGGTTAAACCAAGACCCAGGAAAAAGATACCCCCGGTCTCAGCACTGGGGATTACCTGGTCTATCCCCGCGACGACGGCAAGCGTGGTCAATACACCGGCAGGAATGACTGCCCACCAGAACGTAGAATTGATCAGGTACACGATCCAAAATGCGAGGGCTATCACGCCCAGGAAAAGGGCTCCACCAATTTGATCACTGAGCCGCGGGAAAAGCTGATCCATGATGATCAGTCCCCCCAGATAGGTAAGGATAAGCCCGGGGATAACCGCCCACCAATTGACTCGGGGGCTGCTGACCAGGTGGTAAAGAAATACCAGCCCGGCAGCCACCATCAGCACAGCGAATACCAAATTATTCACCGGGAAAAGCCCCAGATTCTGGAGCAGGAAGAGGATTCCCCCCAAAATCAACAAACCACCCCATAGGATCCTGCGATCTAGATTAGCCATTTTACCCTCCAATCATCGGTCAAGAAACGGTGACTGAACCCACGCCCATATCGATTTCTATATCCGCGCGGTTAGAGGCGGTGGAATAGTCGGGGCTTTCATAGAAATCCCCCGTACGCGGAAAGCGGTTCTGGTCTATCTTTGAGCTGGATAAACCACCTTTGACCCGGATGCGCGCAGCTACACCCTGGGGGACACGCACATCGACGGATGCAGCCCCTGACCCAATCTCAGCCCGAGTAAACCCTGCAGCTTCGGGGAGGGTGATGCGGGTCGAGCTGGCCCCGGTTCCTACGTTCAGTCTTTCCACTTTCAATCTGGATAGATCCAGGATCGTTTCGCTGGCGCCGGTTTTAATTTCCAAATCAATGGCAACGTTTTCGTTCAGTCTGAGGTCCCACTCAAACCCACGGTTTGATCCGAAAGGAAACATCCACACCATATCCGTGGGGGCGTTGAGGGTCAAGCGGGAACGATTCCCATCCCGAGAAATATCCTGGGAGACACCACCGGAGAAGGTGCCGCTCATTAAAGTGTTTGGATCCGCTCCAGCAGTTACGCGAACCTGCCCGGCCCCATGATTTAATGAAATTCTAGCCTGGGTTGTCCCTTCTAGAGGGATGCTGACCTGCTCAGATTCGAGAGCTTGCCGGTTAAAGTAGCGACCAAACATGAACTGAGCGCCGAGCAGGATGAGAAAGAGCGGCCAAATGACCCCCCATACATTGAAAGATAATACTCCCATTGTATTGAGCAGGAAAAGAACCCCCGCCAGAACAAGGATAAGTCCCCAGAAGATGCGTCTCCGAACCATGATACCCTCCATTGATTTCGAAATTGATTTTATTGCGACGATGATTTCACGGACTGATTATCTCCGGCTAAATGCACGCGCCAGGAGAAGAATGCCTAATGCGATGATCAGGATCGGCCAGTATGGACCCAGGATTGGGAATCCGCCTAAGAAGGACCCGAAGATGAAAAACAGGATCAGGCTGATCAAGATCAATCTTCCCCCAGCCGCCAGATTGCGGTGTTCCGGATCACCCAGCAGCCCGGCCAGGATGATCCCGACGCCCACAAACCCGGGAATGAGCGCCCAGGCATATGCCCAGCTCTCCCAATTTCCCGTGGAGTTCTGATAATACAAAAGCGCACCAACCCCTGCAATCACACTGGCCGGGATCGCTAAGCCCGGCGCGCCGGTGAGCAGTCCTATGATGAGGAACACAGCCCCCACGGCGATAATGATAGTTGGCCAGGCAAATATACGATCAAACCAAGTGCCCAGGCCGGGTACCAGCTGGACGATGAGAAACCACGCGCCCAGCAGGATCAGAAGCAGCCCAGCAGCAAGACGGGACCTGTTCAGGCGTTCCATAATATCTCTCCCTTATTTGAAAATTCGAATTATTCTTCCTGATTGGAAAATGGCAAACGGTTGCTTAACCATACAACCATCAGGCTGATATCATCATCGGTCTCTTCCGATTCCGGGTACTTCTCACGATACACATGGTTGAGACCTTCAAAGTCTTCACCTTGCGGCCATGCGGTCAGGAAGCCAGGTAGTTTTGTGCGGTCAGCATCTGGGGGAAGCAGCTCCCATTCACGTTCCTTGAGAATTTCGTACACCCTGGATTGTAGATCTGGATTTAATTCAGACCAGGCGGAAAGGATCGCTGCCGCCAGGTCGGGATGCTTCTCAAAAGCAGAAGCGGTTGGACGGAGTTTTACTCCCGTTGGTGCGAGGGTCGAATTTCGAAATCCGGGGACCTGAACCTGTCTTTTTATCAGACTTTGAAGGTGGCCGCGCAGCGGGCCTGATAATGAGGACGTGCGGGCCAGGACGGTCTGTACGATCTTTTGGCGATAATCGTCACGCATGAATTCATTGATTGCATGGAACGGAAGAAATGACGCAGATTTTTCATTCATTTTTGGGGTGGGTTCCAATCGTTTAGATTAAGAGAAGATTAATTCTATCACCAAAAGTCTGAGTACAGTGGATTGACCCGTCCTCCACAAAAAATCAGCCAGGAAAACCCGGCTGATGAGCAATGTCATTGGCGCAATCCTGATCTCCTGGTTATTATCGGGAAGGAATGATTAACCAGCAGAGTAGATACAACCCTAATCCGGGAATGCCGCCTGGAATTAATGCGAGCAAGAAAGCCAGCCTAAACCAGAATGCACTGATCCCGAAAAATTCGGATAAACCACCACATACACCCGCAACAACCCGGTTCGAGGAAGAGCGGCGCAAAGAATGTCTTTGAACGTTTGTCATTCGATTACCTCCTTCTTACTTTCAAACCTATAAATATATACGAACCAATTTAAAAAAAGTTGCATCAAAAACTACTTTTCTGACAAAACTCGATTACTGGCTTCATCCAATGCAGCGATTTCTTCATCCGTCAATCGCCAGCCGGCAGCACCCGCATTTTGTTGAGCCTGGACAGCGTTTTTCGCACCCGGGATGGGGATCGTACCCTTACAGATAGTCCAATTCAACGCGACTTGAGCCGGTGTTTTCCCCTGGTGGGCGGCTCCGATCTTCTTCATCAGGGCGATAAGCGGCTGGATTTTCTTCAATAAGCTGCGGTTGCTCCCCCTCCCACGCATCCCGCGGGGAGGGTGTTCAGAGGAGTATTTTCCGGTAAGTAAACCCGTGGCGAGCGGGCTGTACGCAATAATCCTGACGCCAAGGTCTCGACACAAGCTCATGGTTCCATTTTTCTCTATCGTACGGTTCAGCAAGTGATATTCCACCTGGTTGGAGGTTAGCCGAATTCCCTGTTGGATTAAGCTGTCGTAGGCGCGCTGTGTTTGGTGTGCGCTAAAATTTGATACGCCGATTGCGGATGTCAGGCCGGATTGGACTGCTTCTGCCATGGAATCCATCCAGGTCTCGATGGTTACCGGAGGAAATGGCAAGTGGATCTGATATAAATCGAGCCTGGTCCGGCCAAGCCTGACCAGGCTGTTCTTTAGAGCGCGGATTAAACTGCTCCGGGAAAATCGCCAGGGGTAAGGCATGAACTTGGATCCCAGCAAGACGGGAAGGTTGGACGATTGGATAAATTTCCCCAAGAACTCTTCAGATTTTCCCTGGCCATATACTTCGGCAGTATCAAAGAAACAGATCTCGTTTCTGAGACTGGTCTCGAATGCTCCTTTAAGGTCCTCCTCTCCATAGCCTTGCCCGTAACCCCAATAGTAGCGGTCCCCCCAGGCCCAGGTACCCACACCGAGTTCAACCTGGTCAAAAGATGGATGTGCAGGTGTTGTTTGTTCGCTCATGATGATCATCCTCCCTGACAGTATATTATGATTCTCGGGTTTCTGGATATTTGCATATGATTTGTGAGAAAAACCCCGGACTCAATGCCGGGGTGTTGTTAATTCATGAAAGCGTGGTACTTATATGGTCTGCAAGGAGATTGAGGCGGGCTTAGTACTCATCTTCTTCTTCATCAACCCACAATTCATCTTCCTCATCTTCTTCGCTTTCCAGATCTTCCCATTCTTCCATTTCTTCTTCCTCTTCCCAGTCCTCTTCTCCGGCATCCTCTGATGTCGGTGTATAAGTCATACAACCAGAATCGGGATCCAACTCTATCGCGGCGGCGCTGCAATAGCCATCATCCAGGAAGACACAATCCAGGTAATGACATCGAATTCGGGGCATGTTGGCTCTCCTCTTGCACAGGATTATGAATACAACCAGTGGCGCTTCTGCCAGTCATTGCAAGTATGGTTTTGTGACTATCGGATCATCCGAAAAATCCAGGCGTTCAGTGTACTACCAGCAGGGAGCGATTTTACACCAGAGGGGACAATCAGTAAAGCATTTGCGTTGACAATTGACAACAGATTTCCCGATCCCTGGTGGCCTGCCAGCCGGCCAACCCATTCCCCAGCCTGCTGCTCTACGATTGCTCTAAGGTAGCTCTCCCGGCCATCCGATTCGATTGGATCGGCAAGCCGGACCAGAATGATATCTCGATCCATTTCCGCTTCTAACCCGGACAGTCGCCTGATGACAGGGCGGACAAAGACTAAAAAACCGACAAAAGCGGATACCGGATTCCCGGGTAATCCTAAAAAAGGAATATTTCGGTAATGCCCTGAGGCGACGGGTTTTCCGGGGCGCATGTTGACCCGCCAGAAATCCAGATGACCGTGATCTTCTACTACCGTACGGATATAGTCAAATGCCCCAACACTCACCCCGGCGGTTGATAAAATGATGTCTGGATTATAAGCAGCTGCCTCATCCAGGATGTCCTGGACCGATGCGTAATCATCCCGGGCAATTCTCGTGTAAACCGCTTGACCACCATGTTCAGTGACCAATGCCGACATCATAAAAGTATTGGCATCTCGGATCTTTCCCGGCGCTAAGGGTTGGGAAGGATCGATCAATTCATCGCCGCTTGAGATAACCGCGATGCGTGGAACGCGGAAGACCGGAATGTCAACCAAGCCAAACATAGCCAGGACTCCGATGTCACTGGCTGTGATCCGGTGGCATTTTTGCAAAAAGACCCGCCCGGTTTGGATATCCTGTCCAGCCGGCCGCACGTACTGGCCAGGTTTAACAGGTTGAGATATTTTGACGTGAGAGGGCAGCTTTCCGACCGGATGATCTGAGGCCAAGATGTCCTCTATGGGGACTACCGCATCGGCTCCAGGAGGCAAGGGAGCACCGGTCATAATGCGGAGCGCCTGGCCGGGTTCGAGCCGGGTATCCCCTCGCGAACCGGCCGGTATATCCCCTATGACTTTGAGAACCACCGGGTTTTCCGGTACCGCGGAGCGGCAATCGGCAGACAGGACAGCATAGCCGTCCATGGAGGAATTGGTAAAAATTGGAAGGTCGTAGGGAGCCGCCAGGTCTTCAGACAAAATTCTGCCCAGGGATCCTGTAAAGGGAATTCGCTCCGTATTCACGGGGTGAATGTTTGCCAGGATCCTATCTTGAGCAGCGCTGACTGACAGTAAATCCGTCAAGAGGTTTGAACCTGCAAGATATGATCTAACCATCCAGAGGAGCTATAACCGGCCCGATGTCCCGTCTGGATTGTGCGCTATTATACTATACTAATGCTCAACCAGGCTTCAAACGATGAGCTTCCATAACATTGGGTAGGTTCTCAATCCTGGTCAGCACCCGGCTTAACTGAGAAATGTCGCCCACCTCTAAAACCAATTTGATTGCAGCCAGATTATGGCTCACTTTCAGACCGATGTCCACCAGATTGATCCCCTCATTATTCAAAACATTGGAGATATCTCCCATCAATCCCTGGCGATCGTAAGCACGGATCTCCACCGAAACGGGATACGTTCGCTGGGGTTCACCCCATGAAACCTTTACAATCCGATCGTGATCGTCGAGACGAAGAATATTAGGACAGTCACGGCGGTGGATCGTAGCCCCCCGTCCACGGGTAATATAACCGATAATCTCATCCCCAGGAGCCGGTTTGCAGCATTTCGCAATACTGGTCAGAATCCCCTTTAAACCAAGTACTGTAACAGAATCGGGCCCCACCTTCTTATCCGGCTGGGATGGAGTGGGTAGAGGGAGAACATCCAGTTTCCCTTTCTCTGCTTCGGATATTTTATTAATGATCCGGCCGACCGAAATATCCCCACAACCCAGACCTACGTACAGGTCATCCATGGTTTTAAATTCCAGGTCGCGGATCAGTACATCGAAAATATCATCGCTCAGGCCGAGCTTGCGAAGCTCGCGATCCAGGAGTTGTTTCCCCTGGGTCAAATTGAGCTCCCAGTCCTGGCGCTTGAACCATTGCTTTATCTTGGAGCGGGCGCGTTGGGTGTGAACCAGGCCAAGACTCGAATTCAGCCAGTCTCGACTGGGCCCTCCTTGTTTGGTGGTCAGGATCTCGACAGTATCCCCGGTCTTGAGCCGGTTATCCAGAGTGACCAGTTTCCCGTTTACTTTGGCTCCCCGACACCGGTGACCGATATCGGTATGGACGCTGTAGGCAAAATCGATCGGGGTTGAGCCCACCGGCAAATCGATGATATCGCCCTTGGGGGTAAATGTATACACCCGATCCTGGAGGACGTCCGCTTTCAATATGGCTACAAATGATTCGGGATCATCCGGCTGAGGCTCATCCAGCATCTGGCGAAGCCAGGCTATTTTTCTTTCGTGAGCGAGGTCTCGTTTCGCGTGAGACTTTTCTTTGTAAACCCAATGGGCGGCAATTCCGTACTCCGCATCATGGTGCATTTGGAAGGTGCGGATCTGGAATTCAACGATATCATTCTTACCCGGACCATATTTCACCGAAGAATGGAGAGATTGATAACCAGATGGCAAACGCATCCCGATATAATCATCGAACTCTCCCGGGATCGGAGACCATTCAGAATGGATCAGACCGAGAACGGTGTAGCACTCGGGGATGGTGTTGACAATGATGCGCACACCCAATTTGTCATAAACCCGATCAACGCCCTGGCCTTCGTATTTGGGAGTGTGCATCTTGCGGTAGATGCTATAGATATGCTTGCTGCGACCGGATACATCATATGAACCTTCTGCCATGCCTGCGCGGACCATCTTGTCGCTAATCGTCTGGATGATCTTGTTGAGAATGGTATCGTGGTCTTCGCGGCTCTTTTCTATCCCGCGCAAGATATCGAAGTACATCTTGGGGTGAAGGACTTTAAAGGATAAATCTTCCAGCTCCGCCTTGATGCGCCAGATTCCAAGGCGTTCGGCAATTGGGGAATAGATTTCTAAAGTCTCTTTGGCAATGCGGTTTTTACGGTTTTCTGGGAGAGGATCGATGGTGCGCAAATTGTGCAAACGGTCGGCAAGTTTGATCAAGATGACGCGTACATCAGAAATCATGGCTAAAAACAGCTTGCGGATCGATTCGGCGTCGCTCTTGGCTCGATCGGGGAAATTGTAGTTGTATTTGCTAAGCTTTGTTACCCCATCTACCAGTATTGCTACGGTTGAACCGAACTGTTCTTCAATTTGGGATTTTGTGAAGCGCGTATCTTCGACAACATCGTGGAGTAAAGCTGCCGCGATCGTTTCTGCGTCCAACCCCATATCGATCAATATCTGTGCGACCGCCAGGGGATGGAAGATATAGGATTCACCAGAATCGCGTTTTTGATTTTCATGGGCTTCGCGCGCAAACGTATAAGCTAACCAGATCAGCTTGATATCATCATCATTAAAACGTAGACCTTCCCGCGAGAGATTCAAATACAAGCGTAAATCTTCGAGGGTCTCAGGAGGGTTTTGCAGTTTGTGCGCCGTTTTAACAGTCATAAGGTGATCAGGAGGCAATCCATCGATAAAAGGACAGGGATAAAAATATTCTTACTATTATAGAGCATATGGATCCAAAAAATGAGATGGAAATGAACAAACGCCAGAGTAAGGTTTCAAACGCCAGAGTAAGGTTTCAAATACTTCGCATAGCCAATTATATCATCAAAATTCTCATTCTCTGAGCTTTTGCATCCCTAATAATCGATCCAGCTCGTCGATCATCTGGCGTGTAGATTTGAAATGGATCGCATGCATCCCAATCGTGCGGGCTGCCAGGATATTCTCGGGGAAGTCATCCACAAAGACAGCCTCATCCAACCCGACTCCCAGCCGCTCTGCTGCAAGTTGATAGATGCGCGCATCCGGTTTGGCGATCGATTCCTCGGCGGATATGAGGATCAGATCGACAACCTCTTTCAAGAAATACTTCTCGGTAAACACAATTCTTGCGCCAGACCAGGCATTGCTGAGGATGGCAGTCTTATAGGTCGGGCGGAGGGTGGAGATGTATTGAACCAGTTCCTGGTCCAAACGATCACCGCTCCAAAAATCCTCGCGCAACTCCTTAATCTCCTCGGGCGATAATTTCAAATGCAGAGCTAACTGGCTCCAAATGTCCGCTTCATTAACTTTCCCGATCGAGGCGAGCGTGGAGGTTTCCGAATCAAATACCAATCTGGCCAACTCTCCCTTAGACAGCCCGAGACGCTCTTCCCATTTGCGGCGCCCGCTTTGATCTTCGGTGCGGACCAGCACACCGCCAAAATCAAAAATAACTGCCCGGATACTCATGAGCTCACGTTCCATAGGGTATCTTCCAAACGACCTCGGGTTGCCTGGCTTGCTTTAGATGGAATAGTATAGATCAGCTTCTCCAAAGGAATGGCATTCATCGCAGGCAGGATCAGGTCTGCTCCGTGGATGTCCAACTGGCTGGTTAGACGATTGGGTATCACAATACAGTACATCCCGGCCCTTTGCGCAGCCAAAATTCCGTTTGGTGAGTCTTCGAAAACCAAAATCTCGCTGGGTCTGATGTCCAAACCTGCCGCTGCCGAGGTGAAGAGTTCCGGGTCAGGCTTCACCTGTTTGACGTCATCGGCTGTGCGGATGATATCCATATACGGAAGCAGACCGAGTCTTTCGAGATGCCCATAGACCCAGGCTTGAGGCGAGCTGGACGCGACACCCATCTTCACGCCAAGCTGGCGAGCTGCAGCCAGAGTTTCCTTGACACCCGGTAATACAGGTTCCATCTCGATCAGCTCTTTGCAGCGAACACGATGCTGGTTCAGTATACTTTCCCGATCAACGCTTACTCCGGTACGCGCTTGCAGGTATGCAACCGGATCAAAGATCGCTCCTGTTCCGATGCAAATCGCCCATTCTGGAAGAGGAAGCTCGCAACCATATAGCTTATACGCTTCTTGCCAGGATTGAAACTGCGGGTATTCCGTATCGAGGAGCAACCCGTCAAAATCAAAAATGATTCCTTTAATCATGCCATTTCCTTATCCAACAATAGTTGTACTACTTTTTGTACTAGTAGAGGAAAAGCGGAACTCAGGTTCCGCTTTTCCTCTACTACCTATAGAGGTATACCAATCCAACCGGACTGCCAGGGGTAAATTTTAGTACAATTCCGTTAGAATGGGAATTGGTAATGTGATAATCCCAATTCTTTTTGCAGGTACTGGATATCTTTTTGGAGATCGGGTACTAACGGGATCCCGCGTTGGCGGACCACATTTTCCAGCTCGTATTCTTTTTCACCCGCAGTAAAGATCCGCTCATGTCCGGGGGCTTTGTGAGACGCTCTTAATTCGCGGAGTATCTGCCCGGTGGTAGCCTTGAACTCTTCCAGGGGGAGGAAATTCTCGATCTTGATCGCCATAAAAAAGTGACCGATCTGCAGCGGGCGAGGTTTCCCATCCGATCCAACCCCTGAAAGAGCGCTCAAGAATGCGCCGCTTTGGAGGGAAGCGGATAAGATTTCTACAATGGTAGCCAGACCGTACCCCTTATGCCCGCCCATCTCTTCACCGGCTCCCCCGATGGGGAGCAGGGCATTGGTGTCTTTGCTCAATCCCTGGAGAATCGCCACCGGATCGGTGGCATATTCCCCATTTTGATCGATGATCCACCCCGGTTTGATGGGTTTCCGGATGCGAGCAGAGACTTCTACTTTACCACGCTGGATGATGGATGTGGCGGCATCAAATAAGAAGGGGCAGTCCTCGTCTGTGGGAGCGCCAAATGCGATGGGATTTGTGCCCAGCATGGGTTGTACGCCAAACGTGGGCGCAATGGATGGACGGGCATTGGTAAATGCCATTCCGATCATCCCGGCTTTGATCGCCATCATCGGATAATATCCATCAATCCCAAAGTGCGTGGAGTTCCGCACAGCCACAGAGCCCATTCCATACTGCCCGGCCTTATCAATAGCAAGCTGCATCGCGCGGAACCCGATGACGTGACCCATGCCATGGTGCCCGTCAACTAATGCTGTGGTTGGGCTTTCGCGGACGATCTCAAAATTTGTGACCGGCTGTTGGATGCCAATTTTGATCCGGTCGTAATACATTTTTAAACGCTGGACGCCATGAGATTCGATACCGCGCAAGTCTGAGGCAATCAAAACATCCGCGCAAATTTGTGCATCCTGGCGGGGAACGCCGGCGGTCACAAATACGTCGATCATAAAGTTGTGAAGCAGGTCGACAGGAAGGTAAACCCGATCCTCACTCATTGCATCCCTCTCCTTTTCCCCAGACGCTGTAATTGATTGAGAGCATGGAAAATATCTTCTCTGTGTTGATTGCGAGAAGATTCAGGCAAGCTAACGGATGAATTTTACTTTAGTTTTTCTTGACCTACAAACTGGCGATAGGGAGAGAGGATTTCTAATACTTCCAAATCCTCCGGCGAAGTATCCTGGTGGATCATCCGGGTCATCAGTTCGCCGAGCCCAGGACCCAGCATAAACCCTTGCCCACACATCCCTACTGCCTGAAGAAAACCTTCGACCTCCCTGGACCAACCGACAATCGGGAAACCATCTGGTGTCATGGGGTATAAACCACGCCAGGTTCTGCGGACGCGAATATTCTGCAAGCGGGGCATGATCTCCACCATCCGTCGTGCAACCATCGGTAAAAAGCCGGATGTCTCCTGAGTTTGGTCGCCCCAGATCTGAGGGCTGGGGGTAATACAAAAGACGATCTGCCCGGTGCAGTGCTGGTAGAAATAATAATTATTCGAGCCAGGGGCAGGGCGGATGTCTACCACCATGGGCTTGAGGAATGTGGCGACTGCCTCGGTGATGGCTGCTTCATGGCAGTCGGGGCGGACATGAACTTGCGATCCGCCCATTTCAGCGATTGTCTCCGCATATGCACCAGCAGCATTGATTACTACGGCAGCAGCGTATTTTCCATGGTTGGTAACAACCCCGCGTACCCGCCCGCCAGAGATGTCTAAACTGGTAACCATTTCGTTGAATAAGAATCGCGCGCCCAGGCGCTGCGCCTGGGTATAAAATGCGTGGATGGCAAGCAGGGGTGATGCATTGCCGTCACGTGGAGAATAAGTCCCACCCAACAATCCATCCGTATTTAAATCTGGAATCACATCGAGGAGCGCCTCGCGATCCAGCCAGTCAATGTCCAGGCCGAAGGTTTTTTGAATGGCGAGGAGATCCTTCAGGATCTGTTCCTCTCTTTCGCGATAGGCAACGAAAGAATATCCACTCTCTGTCCATTCGATATCATCGCCAAAGACTTCTTTCCAGGTAGAAAACACTTCAATACTGCGCAAACAAAGGCGGATCTTGGCCGGGTCAGAATGAGTTGCGCGAATCCCCCCGATCGCCTTTTTATTCGAACCCTGGCCAACGCTGGGTCCTGCATCCAGGACCAGGGTCTTCAAGCCGGATTCGGACAGGTAAAATGCGAGAGGTGTGCCAATCGAACCGGCGCCGATTACAATTACATCGTAATTGGTTTGAGATGCGTTATTCATGCGTCCCATCCTGCTCCGGATCCACTCCGGCAAAAACACTTAGAGGGACTTCGACGAATAAGGGCCGCCGGGTGAGATCAACTACCTGGCTGGCCGGGACGCCTTCTTCGCGGAAGAGCCGGTGGATCAATGCATTACAGGTTTTTGATCCACAAGCTCCCATCCCTGCTCGAGTGACGGTTTTAAGCTCATTTATATCGCGGTATCCCTGGCGGATCAGGGCGCGGATCTCGCCCGCGGTCACCCTTTCGCAGCGGCAGACAATGATGTCATCGGTAATCCGCTCAAGGTATTGATCCATGGGCTGAGAAATTTCTGGTGACTGGACCCGCACCCCGGCGATCTCTCTTGCGTACGTTTTGGGAGCTGAAACTTTAAGGATGCGTGTGCGGTCTGATTTTGGAATGGTGATAATTTCCTCGACTGTAAGATTGCCCAAAGCAATTCCTTCTGTATCCAGAACAGCAACCTGATCGCCTTGTGAGACCCGATCATTATCAAATTCATATGGTATGCTTACAACCGGGTATTCTGAATTGTTTCGATAGTCTACCAGCGTAATTGCCAGGCCAGGGCAGTAGGTGATGCATCGCTCGCAAACCCGGCAGGTGTGGCTGTCTCCCAGAAATGCCGGGACTTTGCGGATATCCGTTGGATCAATTTTAATCATACCGACCGGGCAAATCGCCGAGCAAGGGTTACAGGGGATCTCCTGGGTGCAATGGATAACAGGGAAAGCACCATCATTCAAATCTGGTGCTTCCCGAGCGAGCACGGGCCCCGGTTTGGATTTCAGGATCTCTCCAGTTTTATGCCATTCCTCAGGGATTCCCCCTACTTCAAGATCCAGCGCTTTGGCGATCTCCAGGCCTTTAATCTTCCCCGAGAATATCGCCGCGGAAGCTTCCGCGATCTCTTCTGCGTCACCAGCCGCAAAGACGGGCAGTCCATATTCACAAGCTTTGAAAACAAACTCATTAACAGGATCCAGGCCTACTGCGATCAATACACTATCACAAGCAAAAGATCGCTGGGTGCCTGGGATCGGCTGAAATTTATCGTCCACTTGAGCGATGGTTACCGATTCAACGCTTTGGCTGCCATTGGCGCTCAATATGGTATGAGACGTATAGATCGGGACGCCCATACGGGACAGCTTATCTCTATGGACCTTATAACCGCCACATTCAGGTAAGGCTTCGACCAGTCCAACCACATCGATACCCGCCTGGAGAGCATGATAGCCTGCGATCAAGCCAACGTTCCCACCACCCACAATAAACAATTTTTCGGATGGGCGGATCAGATCGCGATTGACGAGGGTCTGGAACGCTCCCGCACCATACACTCCGGGCAGGGTATTTCCACGGAAAGCCAAAAATTTTTCACGTGCGCCTGCCGCTACCAACAGGATCTTCGGAGTGACCAGCGTATATTGATTGCCCTCTTTTAATATCCCAACCTTCCGGTCACTAAAGACCGCCAGGGCGGTGCTGTGCAGCCAGATACTCACACTTGGGTATTTTCGGACTTCTTTTTCAAGACGGGTAGCGATATCGATCCCGCGAGTACCGGCGTGAACAGCTTTTATCGAACCAAAGAACCGGTGGGTTTGGAGGACGAGTTTCCCTCCCAGCCGGTGTTTGTCATCCACCAGCAATACCTCGACTCCCAGTTTACCCAGTTCTATTGCGGCCGATAAACCGGCTGGCCCTCCACCAATAATCAGAACCGGGATGGAGACTTCTATAACCGGCCTTGTCTGAGGGGGAGTCGAGATGCGGGGCAGCTCGCACAGCCCATCGACTGGGGCGACCCGTAAACCAGGTTTGACCAGCTCAACGCAGGATTTTACGGGTCTGCCATCTGCTAGAACCATGCATTGGGCGCACTGACCGTTGGCGCAGAAAATCCCTTGGGGAGCACCATCTTTATGGTGGTGGCCAAATATTCGAATGCCATGCGAAAATAATGCGGAAGCTATGGTTTCGCCTGAATAGGCTGACAGCTCCCGCTCTTGCCAATAGAACGCAATATTTTCCCGTTGAGGGATGGGTAGAATTGGATGCTTCTCGATCCTGTAAACCGCCATTTTCCCTTCCTTACGGAGTGGATTGGAGTGCCAAACAGCGAATATTATTGTTCTCTTTTGAGTTTAATCAAAAGTAATGCAGGTGAAAACAGGATATTTGTAATCTCTTTCACTATGACTTCCATGATACAATCCCTGGCGGTTGGCGAAACTGGTTTCAGGGGAAGGAGAGGCAATGAAAAAGATTGCTGTATTGACCAGCGGCGGAGATGCTCCCGGAATGAATGCGGCGATCCGCGCAGTTACCCGGACAGGGATCGACAAGGGCTGGGAGGTGATGGGGGTCAGACATGGTTATTGGGGATTGATCAATGGAGACTGTACCCCATTAACGGCCAGAGACGTAGGTGGGATCATCCAGCGGGGAGGAACCATCTTAGGGAGTGCGCGTTGTCCTGAGTTTCGCACTCAGGAAGGCCAGTTAAAAGCAATCGCAGCCATGCAGCAGCAGGGGATCGAGGCCCTGGTGGTGATCGGGGGGAATGGATCTCAGACCGGAGCATACGCTCTTTCGCAACTTGGTTTTCCGGTAGTGGGGATAGCATCCACGATCGACAACGATCTATACGGGTCCGAAATTACTATTGGGGTGGATACCGCGCTTAATATTGCCCTCGAAGCTCTTGACCGGTTGAAGGTAACTGCTTCATCTCACCAGCGGGCTTTCCTATTGGAAGTGATGGGGAGAAACTGCGGATACCTGGCTTTGATGACGGCGATTGCCGGAGGGTCTGAGGCGGTGGTAATCCCAGAGGTCGAAACAGACCCGGAGGATCTGGCGCTGGTAATCAACGCAGCTTATCAAAAGGGAAAACCTCACGCAGTAGTCGTTGTTGCCGAAGGCGCTCAGTATGATGCGAATAGGCTCGAGGCATACTTCAAAAAACATCGCGAGCGGTTGGGGTTCGATTTGCGTGTAACCATCCTTGGTCATGTTCAAAGGGGTGGAAACCCAGGCGCGTTTGACCGCATCCTGGCAAGCCGGTTTGGAGCCGGTGCCACACAACAGATCGCAGATGGTAATTTTGGTGTGTTGGTTGGTTTGGTCAAGGGTGAAATCCGCCCAACACCCCTTACTGAGGTTGTCTCGAATAAAAAACCCATTGACTTGAATTTATTTGAACTGGCTCGCATACTGGACAAATAACCTTCTATATAAACCATCCAAAAATGACCTACGACCAACAAATCGCTCGCACGATCAATGTTCAGCCCAGGCAAGTTGCCGCTGCCATAGAATTATTGGACAGTGGCAATACGCTTCCTTTTATTGCTCGATATAGAAAAGAGGTGACCGGTGGACTGGATGATGAGCAGCTTCGCCTGATCTCGGAGAGTGTAGAGACACTCCGCTCGTTGGACGAACGCCGGAACACAATCCTTGAATCTATCGATAGCCAGGGGAAGTTGACCGAAGAGCTGCGCGGAAAGATCCTGGCAGCAGAGACAAAAACAGCGCTTGAAGACCTGTATCTGCCCTATAAACCAAAACGGAAAACCCGGGCCAGCGTCGCAAAGGAAAAAGGTCTAGAAGGTTTAGCCAATCTCATCTTACAGCAAGTGCGGACTCAACAAACATCTGCTCAATTGGCCGCGCCTTTTATCAACGATCAGGTCACAACAACCGAGGAAGCCCTGGCGGGCGCCCGAGATATCGTTGCCGAGGCGATCAGCGATCACGCCGAAGTACGCCGCATCCTGCGTGAGAAAGGCTTGAAGTGGGGAGGATTGGTTTCGCAAAAAATCTCTGGCGCTGAAGACCCCCGCCGCGTTTATGAATTGTATTATGAATACGAATGCCGGGTAGAAATCCTTCGTCCGCACCAGGTGCTGGCCATCCAACGTGGAGAAAAAGAGAAAGTATTACGCGTCCAGATCAGGATTGCCGAGCGTGATTGGCAGAATGCCATTACTTCTGTTTTTCGGACCGATCCGCGTTCACCCATGGCGGATCAGCTCAACCAGGCTATCGAGGACAGCGCTGAACGGCTGCTCCTACCGGCGATCGAACGGGATATCCGCCACACCTTGCAAGAGAATGCCGAGCTGCATGCGATTGGGGTTTTCTCCGCAAATTTACGCGGGCTTCTATCTCAGCCGCCATTGAATAGACATAGCGTACTAGGGATCGACCCGGGCTTTCGCACCGGCAGTAAGGTGGCTGTGGTCGATCCGACCGGGAAAGTCCTTGAAACAGGCACAATCTATCCGCACGAACCTCAAAAACAATGGGCAAAAAGCCTGGATCAACTGAAATCCTGGATTAAAAAATTTGGTGTCACCTTGATTGCCATCGGAAATGGAACGGCGTCACGAGAGACCGAACAACTTGTTGCTGAGCTTATTCGCGATCAGCCAGACGTGCGATATCTCATCACCAATGAGGCCGGAGCAAGCGTTTACAGCGCCAGTCCTCTGGCTCGTTCTGAGCTGCCTGGCCTGGATGTCAGCCTGCGCGGAGCAGTATCTATAGCCAGGAGAGTCCAGGACCCTTTGGCCGAACTGGTGAAGATCGATCCAAAATCGATTGGGGTAGGGCTCTACCAGCACGATGTCGACCAGGCGCAGCTCACCCGGGCATTGAACGGGGTGGTGGAAAGTGTGGTCAACCAGGTAGGAGTGGACCTGAACACGGCTTCCCCGGCTTTGCTTACCGCTGTGGCTGGGATTGGACCGAAACTGGCGGAAAATATTGTCGCTCACCGGAATGAACACGGTCCATTTTCGAGCCGGACCGCATTGAAAAAGGTGGCGAGTTTGGGTCCAAAAGCTTTCGAACAATCTGCCGGGTTTTTACGCATCCAGAACGGCGATCATCCTTTCGATGCCAGCGCCATCCACCCGGAGAGTTATAAAGTTGCCGAAGGTGTCCTGAAATTAGCGGGTCTATCCTTGAAAACACCCCCGGCTGAACGGAAAGATGCCCTGGAGCGGTTACTAAAACAAACACCGCTAAAAGAAACTGCCGCTCAATTAGGTACGGGTGTGCCTACCTTGACCGATATCTTCGAGCAGCTCGTACGCCCTGGTAGGGACCCGCGTTTGGATGCCCCCCCGCCGATCCTGCGCAGCGATGTATTATCCATGGAAGACTTGATGGTCGGGATGCAGTTGATGGGCACAGTGCGGAATGTGGTTGATTTTGGCGCCTTCATCGATATTGGCGTAAAACAGGACGGCTTGCTCCACCGCAGCCAGATCCCTGCGGGCACGAATCTGGAGGTGGGTGATATCATCCAGGTGGAAATTATGAAAGTCGAGGCCGATAGAGGCCGGATTGGTTTGGGCTGGAGTAAATAAAAAGAGAGGGAGCTTGATGAACAGGCTCCCTCTCTTTTTATTTTTGTGGTTTCATGCTGGATTGTCTCAAGAAAGCTTCGATAAACCCATCGATATCTCCGTCTAGTACGGCCTGGGTATTTCCGATCTCAAATTCTGTCCTATGGTCTTTGACCATTTGATAGGGGTGGAGAACATAAGAGCGGATCTGGCTGCCCCATTCTGCTTTGATATAATCGCCGCGCAGATCAGCCATTTGTTTATCATGTTCTTCGCGTTTGATTTCCAGCAGTCGGGCGCGTAGAACCCGCATGGCATTCTCCCGGTTTTGCAACTGAGAGCGCTCGTTCTGGCAGGAGACCACAATTCCAGTCGGCAGGTGGGTGATGCGAACCGCGGTGGCATTCTTTTGGACATTTTGGCCCCCCGCGCCGCTGGATTTATAGACATCGATCTTTATTTCGTCTGCACCGATTTGGAAGTCGCTGCCCTCGTCGCCCATCTCGGGCAGCACTTCAACCTGTACAAAGGATGTGTGCCGGCGGTGGGCAGAGTCGAATGGTGAGAGGCGTACCAGGCGGTGAACCCCCTTTTCGGGGCGCAAATAACCGTATGCATAACGGCCATCCACGGCGATGGTCACACTTTTAATGCCTGCTTCTTCACCTTCAGTCAGATCGAGTACTTCTGCTTTATATCCGCGGCGTTCCGCCCAACGCAAGTACATCCGCTCCAACATTGCGCCCCAATCCTGAGAATCAGTACCACCTGCCCCGGCGTTGATCGACAGGATAGCGTTACCGCGATCATAGGGCCCGGACAATAGGGTGCTCAATTCGCGCCGAGAGACTTCGGCTTCGATAGCGGTGATTTCCGCTTCGAGTTCATCCCTCAGGCTCTCATCGGCCAGCTCTGCCAGTTCGAGGGTATCTGAGATCTTTTTTTGAACCTCTTGCCAGCTGTCAATCTCCTCGCGCAAATCAGAGAGAGATTTCATCACTTGCTGTGCGCGTTCACGGTCATCCCAAAGCTGTGGGTCTTCTGAGATTATTTGATAACGTTCCAGATCCGCTTGTTTGGTGGGTAAGTCAAAGATGCACCAATAAATTTTGGATAGCGTCTGAGCTCTGACGCAGACGGGCAATCAAGTCTTGCATGAGTTCCTCCAAGGTGCTGATGTAGGTTTATTCCAGTATACCGCTCACAAAAGCTTCCCGGTCGAACGGCTGCAAGTCTTCCGGTTTTTCTCCTAAGCCTGCGAATAAAATTGGCAGACCCAGTTCTTTTTGAATAGCAAAAGCCATCCCTCCGCGGGCAGAGGAATCGAGTTTGGCGAGTATGACACCATCTACGTTGACGGCTTCTTTGAATGCCCTGGCTTGATGCAGCGCATTCTGCCCCGTGGTAGCATCCAGGACAAGCCATACCGCATGAGGAGCGCCGGGAAGTGATTTACCGACCACGCGATTTACCTTTTTTAGCTCTTCCATCAAATTAAACCGGGTGTGCAGCCGGCCGGCTGTATCGACAAAGGCAAGATCGCTTTTCCGTGCCAGGGCTGCCTGAACCCCATCATAAGCCACTGCACCGGGGTCCGCGCCAGGCTGGCCAGCAATCACGGGAACCTTCAACCGCTCCCCCCAAACCTGGAGCTGATCCACGGCAGCCGCGCGGTACGTATCGGCTGCAACCATCAAAACGTGTTTCTTCTGTTGGGTGAAGATGCGGGCCAGCTTAGCAATGGTGGTTGTTTTCCCGGATCCATTCACTCCGACAATCAGGATGATGGTTGGTTGGTTGTTGAATTCGAGCGGGGGTGGTGGATCGAGGCGGGTAACCAGCTCGGTATGCAGGACCTGGCGAAGTTCACCCGAATCGATGATACCTTCATCGACAACCCGTTTCCGCAGCGCATCCAGAACGGATTGGACAGTATCCAACCCCATATCAGCCTGTACCAGGAGCGCTTCAAGCTCATCCCAGGTCTCATCGGTGATTTCGCTTGTACCAAACAGGGTGGCAATGCGGCCAAAGGCCACTTTTCGGGTGCGGGAAAGCCCTTCTTTCCAACGATTGAACAGATCTGCCATGGGTAAAGATTATAACATACGGTTTATGCGGACCGCTCAGCAAGCTGGCCACAGCCAGCCTGGATATCGATCCCTCTGCGGATACGGATGGTGCAGGGGATGCCAGCTTTTTCCAATTCTGCCTGGAATTCGCGAGCGCGCTCGCGGGTGGTGGCCTGGCCGGGGTAGTTGCGGGTCGGGTTTAACGGGATTACATTGACATGGCACAGTATCCCGCGCAGCAGCTGAGCGAGCTGTCGGGCAACCGCAGGGCTGTCATTGACATCCCGGATCAATGCCCATTCGAATGTAATCCGCCGGCCGGTTTTATCGACGTATTCCCGGCATGCGCGGATCAAATCCGCGATTGGATATTTGCGGTTAACCGGGAGCATGGATTCCCGCAGCTCATCGGTCGTCGCATGTAAAGAGATGGCCAGGTTAATCTGGCGTTTCTCGCGGGTAAAACGTTCGATCATCGGCACCAGGCCAACCGTTGAGATCGTAAAACGGCGCGCGCCCAGGTTTAGCCCATCTGGGTGATTGAGCCGGTCGATTGCCGCCAAAGTATTATCATAGTTATGAAAAGGTTCTCCCATCCCCATGACCACTACATTGGTCACTTTTTCACCAGCATCCCGCAATTTTCGGGCGTAATATACGACCTGGGCAACAATCTCACCACTGGAGAGATGCCGTTTAAACCCCATCTGGCCGGTAGCGCAGAAAACGCATCCCATGGCACAGCCTGCCTGGGACGAGATGCACAATGTGCGCCGCTGCTCGTATTTCATCAAAACTGCTTCGATGGCGCGTTTGTCACGCAGTAGAAAAAGGGTTTTGACGGTTTCCCGATCCGTAGATTCGAGAATCTGATCGGGGACAATCGCAGAAAAGGAGAAGTCATTCTCGAGGCGGGCACGGAGCCTGGCCGGCAGGTTTGTAAATTCCTCAGGCTCCAGCCACAGGTTTTGGTAGAGACCCTGCCAGATCTGGCGCGCGCGATAAGCAGGTTCTCCCCACCCGGTAATTACCTCGGTAAGGGATTCCAGATCCAGGTCATAGATCAAGGTCGGGTTCTTTTCGATCATTAATTCAAGTATCCTTGCCTAACCAGGCCGGGTCATTCTTTATTGCTCATGGAACAATAAGGTGGTGAGATCCGGTGCAATACAGTCCGGGGGAGGGTTCCAGCGTAAGGCTTGTTCTAATGTGGTAACCCCGGTCAAGACGAGGGCAGCCCGGCAGCCGACCTGGTGCGCACCCTCGATATCGGTCTCCAGCCGATCGCCAATCATCAAAGTTTCCAGAGGGCTGGTCCCCAATCTCTCCAGTGCCAGATCAAACATCGGGCGAGAAGGTTTTCCCGCAATCACCGGAGCGACATCGGTTGCGGTTTCTATGGCTGCCAGCAGGGAGCCCGCACCCGGGATCAATCCTTCGGGAGCCGGAAAGGTACGATCAGGATTAGTACCCCAGAAGGGAGTTCCCTGGCGTATCAATAAACTCGCCCGGCGAATCTTGTCGTATGTAATTCCACGGTCCAAACCAACAACCACCGCAAGAGCCTGGCCATCCTCCGAGTGAACAAAACCACGTTCGGACAACGCGATTTGCAAACCGGCTTCGCCAATCATATAAACCGGTCCACCTTGAGGATACAGCTGGCTCAAACCAAAAGCCAGAGCCTGGGCAGAATTGATAATTTGCTTAACAGAAATAGCGACTCCGAAAAGCCTCAACTTTTCCTGATACATTTCCACAGAAAGGGTGGCGTTATTGGTTGCCAGGATAAACTGCATTTGCAGTTCACGCAGCCGGTCAAATATGCGCGGAAGGTCGCCGATGGGTTCGCTGCCCCTCCACAGCACGCCATCCAAATCCAGGATGACCCCACGGATAGGTGGTTGGAAAGATTGGATCATGGCTTCTACACTTATGAACAAGCCGGATGGCGTTCCATCCGGCTTGTTCGGGACTTCCTGGAAATGATTATTTTTTATTGGGTGCAACCAGCACTTTGTCGACCAGGCCATATTCGACGGCCTGTTGGGCATCCAGATAAAAATCACGCTCTGTATCGCGGATGATGATATCCAGCGGCTGATTTGTGGCATCCGCGAGGATATGATTGAGTCGATCTTTAATCCGTAAGATCTCCCGAGCCTGGATCTCGATGTCCGAAGCCTGTCCCTGTGCGCCACCCAGAGGTTGGTGCATATGGATCGTTGCGTGGGGGAGAGCGTACCGCTGGCCTTTCGTGCCGGCAGCCAATAAAACAGTGCCAAACGAGGCTGTTACGCCAACGGCCAACGTGCTGATCGGATTGGGAATGATCTGCATCGTATCATAGATGGCCATGCCCGCATACACCACACCACCGGGCGAATTAATATACATCTGGATCCCTTTCTCGGGATCTTCACGGCTCAAGAATAATAATTGAGCTACGATCAGGTTAGCAACCTGATCGTCAATCGGTGTGCCTAAGAACACAATTCGTTCTTTCAAGAGAAGCGAATAGATATCATAGGCTCGTTCACCCCGACCAGATGTTTCGATCACCATGGGGATTACGGAACGATAATTATGTTGAGACATAAATCCTCCCTCCATTCGAAGGACCAATGGATAAGGTTGAACGATTGCTGCCTGAGAGCTACTCTTTTGAGGTCTCTTCAGCGGGGGGTTCAACCTCCGATTCGGTTGTGGGGCTGCTTTCTTCAACCGTGGTCAATGTTTCTTCTACCTGTCCGGTAACGATGGCTTTCAACCGACTGAATACCTGATTGTTCATAACCCGTGATGCAGCCTCCATCGCAATGGCATTGGCCAGGCGGTTAGCCGGAACTTTCTTGCGCATTTTTTCGAAGTCCCGGGTATTCTGAACCTCAGTCATTGTTCGAGAGAAAGTTGCTTCGAATTGTTCGTTGTCAAATTGTATATTCTCTGCCCGAGCCAGCTCGTCCATTACCAGAGATCGCTGCAGCCGTTTTAGGGCAGTCGGTTTGACCTCTTCCTCGATAAAAGTCTGCCGGTCAGTGTTTCGGATCTTTAGATAGGTATCCAGGTCCAGACTTTGCTGAGCCAGGTCATTTTCGATATTCCGCACTACCTGTTCCACCTCATCATCTAAAGCCTGGGGTGGATATTTAATCACCGATTGCTCGATCACCTGGTCCGTCAACTCCGCAAAGTAAGTCCGGTCATATTCCTCTTTGGCCTGTGCTTCCAGACTTTTTCGAACCGATTCTCGGAGTTCATCAACGGTTTGAAATTCGCCAAGGGTTTGTGCGAACTCATCGGTCAATTCAGGAAGCTCAAGTGCTTTGACGGATTGGACTTTGACTTTGAACTCCGCCTCTACGCCGCGCAGGGCTTCATAAGGAGATTCTGTCGAGAAAATATGAGGAAAAGTCTTTTCCTCCTCAGCTGCGAGACCCAACAGCTCTCGGCCAAACCCAGGGAAAGGCCACTCTTCTACCTGGTTTTCATCTGTGGTACGGATGGTTACCTGGTATGGCCGTTCTTCGATCAGGTCCGCCGTCTCACCTTCCGCCGGATTTACCCGGGTGGCGCTGACATTGATGAATACCAGATCACCTTCTTGGGCAGATCGCTCGGCCGGAGTAACTGTCGCGTAGCTGGTGCGCAAGCGATTTAGAAAATCATCGACATCCTTCTCTTCGACGGTTTTTGGTTCATATGGCTTCCGGATCGCCTGGTAGTCCCCCAGTTCAACTTTGGGATCGAGGGGAACGAGGAACCGAAAGGTAACCGGATCCATGCTCTGAATCTCCTCAAGGCTTCCGGGACCATAGGGTTTCACTTCTGCCTGCTCGATAACCTTCGTATAGACATCATCCAGCAACAGGTTCACCGCTTCTTTCTGGATGGCCTCTTCGCCAAACATGCGTTTCACTACATCGTAGGGCGCCTTTCCGGGGCGGAAGCCGGGGATACGGCTCTCCTGCGATATCTTACGGGCCGCCTGTCGTTTCGATTTCTCAAACACCTCAGTTTCAATTTCGGCAGTCAGGGTGACCTGGTGGTCGTCACGGGGTTGGGTTTCGATTTTCAAAGCCATTATCCTTATATAAAGAGTATCAAGTGCGCGAGATATGGGGATGGAGGGACTTGAACCCTCACGCCTTTCGGCACATGATCCTAAGTCATGCCTGTCTGCCAGTTCCAGCACATCCCCGGACCAGGCTAGCGAATTATAAATGAGAGCATTGATCAAGTCAATAATCGTTTATAATCGGTGGGTGATCCACCCGGGGTGGTTCATTGGAAGTCAAATGCGGTTTGAGGAGGCTGTTTTGGGTAGGGTGATCAATCCAGAAGGTGTCGGAAAAGAACGAACCCAGCTTAGCAGAGGAGTTGTACTGGCAATTCGTGAACTGATGAAGCAAACCCAACCCGATGATACCAGCCGCGACCTGGCGGCATTTATTGCGCTGGCTCTCCTCCAGATCGCAGCAACGATCGATACGTCGGTGACCGCCTGGGAGAAGCGCGGATACTGGGTGAAAGCGGACCGTTTTCGGATGGATTGGGCCTGGGCAGAGCGGTTTGGCAATACCATGCGCCAGGCTGTGCTGGTAGATGATTGGGGGACTGTGGCGATGACTTCCGCTCAAATTGCCCAAAAACTCATGACCGTGCAGGTCCCTGTGCGCCACAGGTTAGGAACACCCTGGGCCGGCGCCTGGGAACAGCTTCGTAAATTGACCGGTTGAGCTGATCAGACCTGGTTTGTTAAGGTACAAAACACATTTTCTTTCGCCCGGGTAAACCGGTGATTGTGATCAACAATAACGGGTGATTATCTATTTTGCGTTAGATTTCCAAATAATAATTGTTATCATCCTGAATTATAAAAACCGGGCGAATCAATAATAAACCGTTCGCCCGGTTTTCAATACAAGGATTGACTTCTTGGATTACTGCTCGCCCAGGTATGTTTTCCGGATCCGGTCGTCCTGGAGCAATTCACCGGCCTGACCCGTAAGCGCTACCTGCCCGGTATCCAAAACATAGGCCCGGTTAGCAATTTTTAATGCAGCCCGGGCATTTTGTTCAACGAGCAGGATCGTAACCCCCTTAGCATTGATCTCCAAAATGGTTTCAAAAATCAGGCGAACCAGGAGAGGTGCTAAACCAAGCGATGGCTCATCCAATAAGAGCAGCCTGGGATGCGCCATGAGCGCCCGGCCGATGGTCAGCATCTGCTGCTCGCCACCTGAAAGAGTCCCACCGAGCTGTTGCTTCCTTTCTTCCAGCCGTGGAAATAATTCAAAGACCCGATGGCGGTTCTCTTCGATCAGTTTGTGCTGGCTGCCGAGAGAATAAGCACCCATATTCAGGTTTTCAGTTACCGTTAGGGTGGAAAAGATCTGCCTGCCTTCTGGGGCGTGTGAGATACCCAGCTCGACAATTTTGTGCGCAGGCAGGTGGGCAATTCCGGAACCGCTAAATTTTATTTCCCCACTGCGCGGCTTGATCAATCCGGAGACTGTCCGCAGAATCGTCGATTTGCCAGCCCCGTTAGCGCCGATTAAGGTAACGATTTCGCCTTGTTCAACGGATAAATCGATGCCTTTAAGGGCATGCACGTGTCCATAATAGGTATGTAAGTTTTCCACTTGAAGAAGCGCCACGACTACTTCTCCTCTTCACCCAAATAGGCTTTGATGACAAATGGATCTTTTTGCACTTCTTCCGGGGTTCCCTGGGCGATTTTCCGTCCATGATCTACCACAACAATCTGTTCGCACAAGTCCATCACCATCTTCATATCATGCTCGATGAGCAAGATCGTGATACCACCATCCCTGATCTTGCGGATCATGGCGATCAGATCCTGCGTCTCATGCTCGTTCAAGCCTGCGGCAGGTTCATCCAGGGTCAATAGGGTGGGGCGGGTGGAAAGCGCTCGTGCAATCTCCAGCTTTCTCTGGTCCCCATAGGGGAGGTTTTTTGCCAGTTCGTTCCGATAACCAGCCAGACCGAGCACCTGGAGGAAATATTCTGCTTCGGTCATAATCATGGACTCTTCCTGGCGCTGGCTTTTGGACCGGATCAGGGCATCCCAGATCCCCATGCGCGTACGATGGTGCAGCCCGGCCATGACATTCTCCAGGGCAGTCAGGTTTTTAAACAAGCGGATCGTTTGAAAAGTGCGCGCGATCCCGGCCTGAGTAATCTGGTGAGGACTGAGCTTACCGATTTTCTTTTCCATAAACCGGATCTCGCCCGAAGTTGGTTGGTAGAACCCGGTGACCATGTTGAAAATGGTTGTCTTCCCGGCGCCATTGGGACCGATCAATCCAAGGATCAGGCCGGCTGTCAGGTCAAAAGAGACATCTTCGACAGCCATTAAACCACCAAAGGTTTTGGTTAGATGATGGATTTGCAGGAGAGGGGGGGTAGGATCCGACATTCTTCTTTTTCCCCTTTAACTGTTCGCTGCGGGGATCGGATTAGCTTCTTCCTGGTCCCCACGAATTTCCAGGCGAACGCGCCGGCTAGGCCAAAGACCTTCTGGACGGGCGATCATCATGACCACCATAGCGATCCCCATCCAGGCATCCCGCCAATCTTTCAATGGACGGAACATTTCGGGCAGGGTTACCATTCCGAGCGTGCCGACCACAACTCCGGGGATGGATCCCGTTCCACCCAGGACAACGATCGAGAACATCACCACTGACTCCAAAAAACGGGAGAGATCGGGAGAAATCACAGTTAGCTTGGCGGCATATAAGGCCCCGCAGAGCCCTGCCCAACCTGAGCCCAGGATAAATGCCATCAGTTTAACCCGCGTGGTATCGATCCCCATCGCTTCAGCAGCAGCTTCATCTTCTCGCACATACATCCATGCTCTACCTAAACGCGAATTTTCAAGGCGTCGGATGGCAAAGATAGTAAAGATCAAGAAAACAAGCATCAAGTAATAATGATAGATTGGCTGGCGAAGCTCCAGGCCGAATAGATTGGGGCGGTCGATACCGCTGAGACCATTCGCTCCGCCGGTAATCCCAAAAATGTTATTGACCAGCGCGAGACGGACGACCTCTCCGAAGGCGATGGTGACGATGGCCAGGTAATCGCCACGCAGATGGAGGATGGGACGCGTGATCAAATATCCAAATACCGCAGCAATCAAAATACTGAAAGGGAAGGTCAGCAGCAGGGGTATACCCAACTTCAGGTTCATGATCGCCGCTGTATATGCACCCAGCGCGTAGAAAGCCGCATGTCCAAGCTGGAAAAGACCGGCATACCCTACGATAATATTCAAGCTGAGCCCGAGCATGATATAGACGCCTGTCCTCCAGGCGACCGTGCGGTAATAATCACCCAATGGTAAGGGGAGCAAGATCGCCAGGATGATCAAACCAATCTGCCAGGCGTATGGATATCTTCGAAATGATGCCTGTATTTTTGCGATGCGCATCTGCTAAACCTTTTCCGCAACTCTTTCGCCGAGGATACCGGTCGGTCGGAACACAAGGATAATGATCAGGATGACGTAGGCGATCACATCTTTCCATTGGGGCGAGATATATCCAGAGGCCAATGTCTCAATGACCCCTAAAAGCATCCCACCAATCATTGCACCAGGGATATTGCCAATCCCTCCCAGGATTGCCGCAATAAATGCTTTTAACCCGAAAGTCCAACCCAGGGTGAAATCGAAAGAACCATAATACAAAGCAACGATCAACCCGGCAATCCCGCCTAATCCGGGACCGATTAGAAATACCCTGGAGATGATCTGATTTACATCGATGCCCATCAATCGGGATACTCCAGGGTCCTGCGAAACGGCACGCATGGCTGTGCCGGTTCGAGTGCGTTGAATAAACAAATATAGACCCGCCATGAGGATAAAAGAAACGACCAGCACGGAAAGCTGCATGGTGCTGACGCGTACCTCAGGGGTAATTTGGATCCCGCCGGTTGGGACGACCCCGGTTGGGTATGTCTTCCAACTGGCTCCAAATACATTGCGGGCCAGGCTTTCCAGGATAAATGCGACACCCAGTGCAGAAATGATGGGGGCCAGGCGGCCGGCCGTACGCAAGGGACGGTAGGCAACTCGTTCGACCAGGACGCCTGCCAAAGCAACTGTCAGCGCAACAATGATCACAACCGGAATGATCATCCAGGGGCTGCCATTGGTAAAGATCCCGACGATGAAGGTTAGCGAAGCCAATCCCAGGTAGGCACCCCACATGAAGAGATCGCCATGAGCAAAGTTAATCATCTTCAAGACACCATAGACCATGGTGTAACCCAATGCTACCAATGCGTAAAACGAGCCGATCGTTATCCCATTAATGAGCTGTTGGATCAGTTGCATATTACCCGTCTCTTGTTATCCCTACATATGCCAAAGGGGGCGAGGATATCCTCGCCCCTCTGAGTAATTACCGTCTACCAATTTATTGGCTGGGCTGTTTGTCATTCAAGACAAAATTACCCTTGTCGTCAATCACGTAAGCGACGTGGATGGTACCAAGGCGGTCGCCCTTCTCATCAAATCCAATGATCGGCCCCGTCAGGCCGTTTACATTTTTCATGCTTTTGTGCATGTACTCCGCCAGGGTTTTGGAATCGGTTGTCTTATTTTGTTCCATAGCATAGCGGATTACATTGAAGGCTTCGGCTGCCATGATCGTCCAAACACTGGCCGGTTCCTCGCCATACTTGGCTTTATAATCTTCGACAAATTTTTTCGCTTCCGGGTAATTCAGATCTTTGGGCAGGGGCTCAGTCGTGATAAAGGTTCCCATGGCCGCCGCAGGACCGGCGATCTCAACCATGACCGGGTTGTTGCTGGCGTTACCGGTGACCCACTTGATATCCATCTGCAGGTCTTTGGCCTGTTTCAACAGGAGTCCAGCCTGGGAATGATATCCGGTGAAATAGATGGTGTCCAGGTTGGCCGATTTGATGCGGGTTAAGATTGGGGTGAAATCCTGATCGTCCGGATTGATCGCATCGTAAAATCCCACTGTCAGGCCATTCTCCTCGGCGTATTTCTTGGTCTCTTCTGCCAACCCCTGGGCGTAGGTGGAGTTATCATGCAGAATGCCGACATTCTGGGCTCCCATAACCTCTTTCATAAATTTTGCGGCAAATAAACCCTGGCGATCATCCAGGAAGCAAACTCTGAAGAACAGCGGGAATCCTTTTTCGGTTAAGCGAACCGCAGTCGATGAAGGGGTGACGTGCAAGACCCCAGCTTCGTTATAGATTTCCGAAGCGGGTTCCGTAGCGGTTGAGTTATAGGCTCCGATTACCGCCGCGACTTTTGCGTCCACCAGGCGTTGGGCAACCAGAGCAGATTGGGTTGGGTCGCCGGCGTCATCTTCAACCACCAATTCAACCTGACGACCTAAAATACCCCCGGCCTCATTGGTCTGGTCTACCAGCAGCCGGACCGCATTTTCAAATCCTTTCCCCTCGTACGCATAATCTCCTGTCATCGGACCCTGCAACCCAATTTTGATTGGCTGGGAAGATTGGCCAGGCTGGCAGCCCACCATGAGTGATGAGGCCAGGATCAGGGCTACAAATAGCAGACAAAACTTCTTGTACATAATTCTCCTCCTGATTAGCTGGAAACAAAAAGGCAATCTTTTGGATACGATGGAGAGCGAAGTTCTGGGATCCGAGGGGTAGGAAATGATTTTCCGGGCAGCCTCCTGAATAGTGGTAATTTGAAAAAGCGATGGAAGGGGGGAACCTTCCCTCACGGGTTTGGTATTGGTTTGATGCGATAAAGTACCAGGAATTATCTTTGAAACGTCGGAGGAATTTATTCATCCCTACGAAACCAATAAAGAAAGTATGTATTTTGTCGTACCTGAGGGAACCTACCCGGTTGGTTGGACGATACTATTGCCGACTAAGAATTAGTGTAGCATTAAAGAACTGTCCATTCAACACTTTTTAAATCAACTTTTTGAAGATTGTACGGAAATTCCTTTTGGTAGAAATAAATCCAGAGATCCGAGGATAGCTCCAGAGACAATTAGAAACATCGCTATTCCGGATACCCAGGTGAGCGGTTGGCGACCAACGAAAACCAGGATCAGTGTAGAAAATAAGGGAGTTAAATATGAGAGAGCGCCAATAATCCTGGGGTCGCCACGTTTTAACCCTGCATCCCAGGCGAAGAAAGCTGCTCCAAGGGGTCCAGCCCCGAGCAAGATAAGGTACTGCCACTCCAGGAGTGTGAGCGTTGTGGGATCGAGCAGTGCTCTATTCTGGATGGTATAGATGGCGATCGACAAGATCCCTGAGATAAGGCAAAATAATCCAACCGCACCGGTGGGAAAAAGGGGAAGCCGTTTGCTCAATAAAGAATAACAAGCCCAAATCAAGGCAGCCAGGGCTGCATACAAATATCCCGTCAAATGAGCCAGGTCCAGGCCAATTTTTCCCCCGCTGATAATCAGACCGACGCCAATCAGGCCGAGCACAGCCCCAAGGAGGTGGTGAGTTCTCAGGGAAAAATGAGCAAGAAAGAGCGGTGACAGGATAACAATCAGCAAAGGCCAGAGATAATTGATTAGATTGGCTTCCAAGGCCGGCGCTTCGTGTAAGGCGCTAAAATAACAATAATGGTAGCCGAAAATCCCGCCTACACCTACGACCAATATTTTCCAGTTTATCTTCCAGTAACGGGATGTAAATGGAATGCTGGTAACCCCGCTCAGAGTCAGGGAGATGCCTACCACCAGAAAGGCAGGGATGCGAGTTAACTGCGCACCCAGATAGCCTAAGAAGCTCCACAACCCGATGGCCAGCAGTGCAAATAGAAAAGCGGAGGGAGTCATCTGGATAGCAAAACCCTCAACCGGTCATGAAGATGCGCAGGATGTAAAAATTTATAGAGAAAGCCAGGTGCCGATCCCACGTTCAACGGCGCGGCGGTAGATTTCGGGAGCTACCGCCATATCATCCAGGGCAAGACCCAGGTTCATCGCCAGTGTTCGTTCTTCCGGATGCTGGCGGCCCGGCTTGAAACCGGCAACCAGCTCTCCCAGGTCAGCATCCGGATCCGGAGTTTGCTGGAAGTACCCATTCTGTTTGTAATATTGAAATTGAGCATGGTCGTCGGTGGTGACCCGGTCGAACTGGGCCAGGGCGGCGGGTTTCCAATAGCTGTCGAAATCCACCGCGCTGGCGAATGAACCTTTGCGCAGCCAGCCAGCATCGATAGTGGGGGTGGGATGTTTCAGAATGGGACCAGAGGTGACCACCAGGTCGCTGTCACAGACAGCTTCTTCGGGGTGTTTTACCCCGACTACTTCTAAATCCAATCGAGCTGACATCTCTTCGACAAACCTGGACTGCACATCCGGAAATACATCATAGGCATAAGCCTTTTTCAATGGGAAGAGCGTGTGAAGCGATTCCAGATTGGTCCGACCCTGGACTCCGCAGGCCAGGATCCCGGCAACCTGGCTATCCGGGCGGGCCAGGAAACTGGCTGACAAGGCTGAAGCCGCACCGGTACGAAAAGCAGTGATCCAGGTGCAGTCCATCACAGCGTAAGGGAACCCGGTTTCGTCATCATTGAGGATTAGTAATCCGGTGATATAAGGAAGGCCGTTTTTCTGATTTTCCGGGTAGCCGCTGACCCATTTAATCCCGGCAGAATGCATGGCAGGAATATAGGCCGGCATGGCGTGGATGAAGGCATCAGGACGGGTATGAATGCCTGGCTTTGGAGGCATTTCGACCCTCGCGTGACCTTTCTCGCGAAAGGCTTCTTCAAGCAAACGGATAATAGTTCGCATATCCAAAGATACGGTTTCGACATCTGCGCGAGAGAGATACAAGAGTTGAGACTTCATTGTAATGGTTCTCCTTGATCGTTTTCCGTGACGGAGGATGTGCCGAGGCGATATTTTTGATTTCCAGGGAATTATTCTAGGGTATTAATGTGGATAGGGTTCCGTTGGTTTGTGTGGTGAAGTACACATATTTTGGATGGTTAGGATAGGTGTCAAAGCGGATCGATTGTACCTGGATGCCGGTTAACTGTATTGGCCCAGGCGCCCATATGCCTCCACCATCGTAAGAGACATATACGCCGCTGGTGGTTCCCGCATAGACAAGGTTCCCAATCGTGGGATGGGCGGCAACTGCTGTGACAGTCATCCCACCCAACCCGGATTGGTTCCAATCCCCGGCACTGACCCGCTTAAATACTCCATTACTGGTTGCGGCATATAGAGAATCGGGTGCAGCAGCAGAAATTGAAACCCCATAGATACTTGGAGACCCGGGTAAGTTTGTGTTCACCCAGTTCCCGTTGCAGTTCGTGCATTCCTTGACCACACCGATTGCGCTCGTCGCGGCATAAATCCTGGTAGGAACAATCGGGTCTACCGCGAGGCCCCAAACGGTCAACCCTGCCAGCCCAAAGGGAGACCAATTATTCCCCCCGTTCGTGCTTTTGTATACCCCAGATCCGGATGTGCCCAGATACATCGTATTTGGATTAGATGGTTCGAATACCAGATCTAACAATGGTTTAGAGGTTGCCGTAACGGCATTGGGCGCAAATTTTTCTGAATTGATCCCTAATAAGATCTCTTCTTCAGATACGGCCTGGCCAAAGAACGGGTGGAAGGGCCCGAAAGCAGGCTCATAACCGAATGCGGCAGGTAAACCAGACCCTACTGCCGTCCAGCCAGTTCCAGAACCCAGATCATAACGATACAAACCGGCCGTATCCGTAAGCGCAAAAAGCAGGTTAGGGTTGGTAGGGTGGGCCACCAGGTTGTGGATGATCCGATCGGGAAGAGTATTATTAAACCCGATCCAGGTAACGCCATGGTCTATGGATTTGCTTACACCACCATCGGATGTGCTGCCATACAAAATGCTGCTGTCGGTAGAGCTGGATACCATCGAAGTGACCGGACTGCCGGTTAGCTCGGTTTGGCTTTGAACCCAGGTACTGATTGCCTGGTTCCAGGCATAGAAACTATCCCCGTTGGTTCCGGCGAAAACGTTGGATCCGCTGGTTGGATCGATCCCTACCGAATAGATCTCCGAAAAGGGAAGACCTGCATCCGTCCAAAGATCTCCTCCATTCCCAGTTTTATAGACGCCTCTTCCCCATGTAGCGATATAGATACTATTGGGATTTTGTAAATTTATGGCAATGCCGTTACCCGGGTAGATATTAAACTGGTTTATGCCAGTACTCTTTTGTGTCCAGTTTTCACCGCCATCGGTGGATTTGAAAATCCCTCCGCGGGTATCGACTCCAGAGGTAGTCCAGGCGCCATAATATACTGTTTGAGTATTGGGGACGACTTCGATGGCTCGGCCAATCGGACTGGCTGTATTGGTTTTATGTTCCCAGCTGGCGCCTGCATCAGAACTGCGCCAGATGCCGTCCTGGTGATAGGCAGCATATATCCTGTTTGGCGAATTGGGGAGGATAGCGAGGTCATAAGCAAAATCGCTGTTTGTCCCGCTAGCCGGGCGAGATTGCGTCCAGGTGTTCCCCTGGTTTGTGCTTTTATAAATAATGCCACGGAAGGGTCCGTTAAGCGAGTCTACCGCTACACCACGTGTCGCGATATAGATGTTGTTCGGGTTTATTGGATCGATGGCAATAGCGTAGATCACAGGGAAAGATTGGAGCTGACCATCCGCATAGGGTACAAACCAGGTCTGGCCGCCATCCGTGGAGCGGTAAAATTTATCTTTGTATGCTCCCAGGTAAACATTGTTCGAATTTTTGGGGTCAACAGCCAGCGACTGGATAAACAGGTTGCCAAGCCCTTGACTTATATTACGCCACGTCCGGCCGCGATCCGTGCTTTTGAAGACCCCCGATCCCCAGGAGCCTGCGTAGATGATGCTGGTGTTGGAAGGATCTACTGCCAGGCAAACGATCTTTCCCCCGTAAGGTCCAATCCAGGTGATTGGAGGGTAATTATTGTAGATCATCGGAAAAAAGCTTATGAAATTACCCGAGGGCTGCTGGCCAGAAACCGATGTACTGCTGGCTGACATTGAAATTGCTAAACAAAACGCAACAATAAAAACAATGGAATTTCGATGTTTCATAGGATTGGATTGATCCAGTATATCGATAGAATGGTTAGATATTTATGACAAGGTATATAGTATAGTGCATGCTCAATGAGAAAGGATATCCTATTATTTTAATACCGAAGTGAAAAATATCGGGTTATCTACACGGGCGATTTTTCATCTGTCAGGAAAAGCAACAAATTATGCGCATAGCCATTTATATATAGCAATAAAGGAGAGCGTGAGAGGGGAGTGACGAGTGGGAGTTAAAAACCAACTGATCCGGCTATCCACCCTGGTTGCCAGATCAGTCTAGTTATCATTCAGTAGTAAAACCCCCTTGTTGAACAAACTCATTGTATGGTCATCCCTTGAGCCGAACAAGCGGGGAGGTTCCCTATCATGGGGTAGGGGAATCCCTTTCCAAAATACGGGCGGCATTTCCAGGTTGGGTCGAAAATGTAATTCCCAATGCCAGGATAGAAAAAAGCAGCACAGAGATCGACATACCTGCGATATTCTCCAGCGGAGAAAGCTGCAAGGATGGGAGGATGATTGCGCTGGAGGTGATGCTGTAGTGGTACAGGATTACCGGGAGCAGGCTGCCTGAGCGGTTATAGATCCAGGTCATGATCAGCGCCTGAACCGTCAGATTGATCGGACCGGCCAGAAGGAAGTACGGGATAAACAACCAGCCGTAGTGACGCATGGCGATAAAATCGGCAGGCAGGTGCCAAAGACCCCACAGCAAACCCACTAACAGTCCAGCGACCAGGGGAGCATGGCTTTTTTGAAGACCCCGAAGTGCAAAACCTCGCCAACCGAACTCCTCACCTATGCTGGAGAACAACGGCCAGATCAATCCTAGCGCCAGGCTGCTGCCGATATCCCCGAATGCGAGGGTTTTTTGGAGTAGAGCCGAATGGATTGCCAACGCAACCAGTGAAACGGCAGGAACCAGCAGCAGAGCGATGACATACCAACCAGGGGCCATTCGCCAGCGGCCGGCTTGCTTCCAGAGGTCTTTTGCGCCGGCTTTGCCACCAACCATGGCAGCGACTACAAATCCGGCCAGGCTGGGTCCAAAACCGCCCAGAATAGCCACAATAAAGAAAACAGGGGATATACCAGCCTGCATACCTCCCGGTGGTGTGGCAATGATCAAGGGCAGCCAGCAGATCCAGGTCCAGGCGAATGCCAGGAAAAAGTAGACTGGCAGGGCATGTTTTTGGATGAACATTTTCAGATTTGACATGATGAATCCTCCGAATTGACTGATAGAACCATTCTATTTCAAAGCGGGTCAGGCGGCATCCATCCAAAGATAGATCAGGGGGTTTATTTGATCCTTCAGATAGAGTAGTGAAAAATACGATTTATTCCTGGTGTTTGTTCCACCACTCCAGGGTAGTTTTCTAGTATTTTAAGGATGACAGTAATATCTTGGGGAGAAATATCTGGGGGAGAAATGGTGAAATATTTCACAAATTACTACTGATTAAATCGATTGTTCTATGATGTTATGCATGAAATTCATGGGTTCCCTCTGGCACAGCTGCATTATTCTTGGGAAACCAGGCAACTCTATTTGCTGATCTACAAGTAGACAGCCTATCTACATGTTAAAGTATTAAAGATTGAGTTCAAATAGATGGATTCTGCAAAGAAATATATAAATGGGGTAGGCAGGTCTGTGTAATTCAATGCGCGTGGGGGAGAAAACCCCTCTAGCGCTAAATAGTAAGTAATCTTCTGAGAATTAAGATGTGCAATTCTTGCGAATGACCTGGCGAGCATTGTACTACTTGAAATTTCATAAATCTGTTGTATAATCTATGTGTTCGTTAATTTATATTAACGAACACATATACCTAAAACAAAAATCCTCCCTACCTACCCCACCTTACAATTTGATTTCAGCTTATATTCCAATTTGAACCATGTCAGTTAATAAAGTATACTCATTTCAAGAAATTATTCTATCCATAGAAACAGAATCAGTCATAATCCACACCATCTACTCCCCTACTCAGAGGAGATCATAACCCAATGCCGATGAACGACCTCGTCCAATTTTGGACATTTGGCCATGCCTTCCTCTCCGGTCAATCCCCATATCTCACGCAGTACACCAACTATTACCCCCCTGCTATGCTTATCCTGTATGGTTTATTGGGTATGCTGCCGGTAACGACGGCATACTGGCTGTGGATGGCGACAATTTTTATCGGATTCGGAGTATACTTTCGTAAATATAAGATCCATCCGATCTGGTTTTTATTCTTCCCGGTAGTAAATTCTCTTTTTATCGCCCAGATGGATGGTCTATTCTTGGGCCTTGCAGCATTTTTGCCTTCACCCTGGATCGCCGGACTGATGATGCTCAAACCACAAATGGGATGGATTTTCATTCCCTGGTTCATGGCACGTTGGAAACGCTCGGATTGGGTTAAATTCCTGGCTTTTACGGCAGCCCTCTATCTGGTTCCTCTGATTATCTCTCCCAATCTGTTCAGGGAGTGGTTAGAAGCCAACCGTACCACGACTTCGATGTATCAACATGCCTCGGTTGGAGTATATGCCATTCTTGGAAGCTTCCAATTGTGGATGCCGGTGTTATTTATTCCCCTCAATTTATGGGGGGTATTACGATCCCGTGAAGCATCCATTATCGTACAAACCTTCACCGTTCCGGTTTCCATTGGGTATAACACGGCAGTTCTTGCAGGAATTGCCCCTGCCTGGCTTATGATCCCAATCTCATGGGCATTCCTCCTGATCAGTAAGACATTCCCATTCAACATATTCCTCGGTTTCACTTTGATTTCGGCTGGTTGGATCATCCTGATTTTCCTGAGGAAACGCCAGACCCTCAAAGAGGCTGCCTTGGAATTAATACCCAGCTGGCCAGTATGATCCCCACCGAAAGCCAGTCCTCGCCCACTATCGATCAGACGGTGGCACAATTTCTCGACCAGGTCCGCTCATCCCGCAGCCAGAATACACACAAGACTTACCGGTTTGCATTGCAGAGCTTCAAGAATATTCTTGAGCTCCATGGGCTCTCCCCCACCCTGTCTACCCCAAAGGATCTAAAAGAAGAGATGATCCTATGGGTCATTTCTGGCTTGCGGGGTTCTACCACGGCTACTGAACGCTTATATCTATCCGCAGTTACCGGATTTTTTGAATACCTGGCAGATGAAGGACTGGCCGATTTTAACTTGGTGCGCGTTCGCAGCCTGATGCGAAAACGTGCTCGCCGGCCCGGGACTCGTTTGCCGCAGTTTCCGCGTCAGGCAATCGAAGATATTTGTGATTTTTTTCTCAATAAGCGCTCAGAACCTTCAGAAGATCCTGACCGCCTGATATATCTGCGAGACAGAGCCTTCTTAATTACTCT
>Ga0105104_10000034_pt1 | contig 90975 bp, 80 predicted proteins | sample PPLLaktember2015_3_FD_87034 | JGI IMG/M metagenome (GOLD analysis project Ga0105104, IMG submission 87034) | Freshwater sediment microbial communities from Prairie Pothole Lake near Jamestown, North Dakota, USA - PPLs Lake P7 Core (6) Depth... | ecosystem: Environmental > Aquatic > Freshwater >... | reverse complement strand
GTCCAGCTTAGGTCCTGGGTTCTGCTAACATTTGTAGCGCCGTTAGTCGGCGTTGGATTAGTTGCCGGCCCTGGCGGCGATGCCCCTACTGTTTCTGAAGGTGCAAATGCCGCCAATGAATGGGATATAGCAGCGGCAGTGCTGCTAAATGTCCAACTCAAAGGTGTTGAACCGGCCGTAGCGACCGCTTTCGTAGCACCAGCTCCTGTGTGAGCAGTACTGTTTCTATCCCACCGTTCCGTTGAGGTAGAAGTAGTAAATGAGCCGCTAGTGGCGTGTCCCACAACATCAGCAACCCAAGCACCATTAGTCAGTGTGGTGATATTAGTAGTGAGTGAAGCTGATGAAGATGAGCTATTAGTAATGGCTGCTTCTGCGGCCTGTTTTTTTACATTACTTAATGAGACAGCACCACCAGCACGGCTGGTGACTGTTCCGAAATAGTTAATAGTGATAGTAGCTGTTCCTGTTGGCGGATTCGGCAGATACCATAAGTCTGTGTCGATGTTACCCTGTCTTCTGCTGGAACTTTTTACAGCCATAAGATTAGCGGAGCCGTATGTAATGCTCTTTATCGTTGCGTCTCTCCAGCCTGTATCTTCGCAGGCAGAGGAGACTACCAGCATACGATTATTGCCGCTGCCAACCGTATGCGACCAGCTCAGTGTTGCGCCGGTAGTAGTGTTGGCATCATAGGAACTTACAGCATCGAATGTGATGGTATCCTGCGTGGTGGTACTTGCGGTGTAATTCTGAGATGTTTGGTTAGATGTTACGTTGCTGTATGTCCTCGTAGCCGGTGTGAATACATATCCGATTTTATCAGGCGTAACTGTGCCATCCCAAGTTCCGTTGACGTCGGCGGTGTAAACGCCGCTGGCATTCGTAATTGGATTACCCGGCAGACCATTCATTTTTACGCCTGCTAAAGGCGAACCGCCAGATGTTATTGTGCCGGAAATGGTATATGGATAAGCAGTTGCAATAAGGCCATAGTTTGCAGCGAACTGCATAATATCTGTTGGCCAGGCATAGTCCTGGGCGTCTGTATAAGTGGTGCCCTGGCGTATGCCACCATCGTTATCACCGTCGGAAGCTAAAATTTTATCGATGACATTCTGATACTTGGCGAAAGAACCGCTGCCGAGATACTCGCTGACGGCATAGTGCCCCCAGCCAAACCAGCCATCGTGGCCATACTCATAGTTGTTATTTACGCCATTGGCTGCATTAAGAGGCATATATGTATCTGCGGTTGTTGCCCAAGCAGAGGCTCCGCTGGCATAAGCCGGGTCCTTATAATATGAGTTCAAGACTCCCCAGACAGCCATTCCACCGGAAACAGCCCAGCTTTCTGCAGCAAAGTTTGCGGTACTAGCATTAAGCCACGTTCTAACGTTGCTTCCAAGGACAACGGCTCTGTTTTTGTATGTGGTGCTGTTGACATCTACACCATATTTATATAGGGCACCAGAGGCAAGACCGAGACATATAGCATCGGTAGCGGTACTTGTGCCGGGGGTGTTATTGACAAGGTGCTCTGCGCACTGTTCACCATACCAGGTATGGTCAACATATTCTGGTCTTCCGCCATAAACCTGTCTGTATTTTATCTCTGCCAATAGACCCCATCCTACGTTGTATGTATTGTAATAATTAGTGGCGGTGGTATTTTCATGCCAGGAGGGGTTATTCTGACAATATGTCCAGGCATTATTTAAGTTTGTCAGATAGGTAGTATAATCTCCGGTTATCTCGGCATATCGCGACCATATCCAAACAGCTTCAGCAGTGTTGTCTGTTTCTACGACGGTGGTATAGTCCTCACCTTCCCATATTCCGCCGAAAGTTGCACCGGGGGTCGTTACCTGTTGAGTGGTGAGCCATTGCACTGTTTGTAAGAATTCGGCCCGATAATCATAAGCGCTTGCAGGTGCAGACACAGCACCAATGACCATAGCGCACAGAACCAAAAGATTAATAACTGTTAATGACCTTTTCATTACTACTTTCCTCCTATATGTTTGTATATGTATCATTTTTTTAATCGGCTCAAATCGAAATATGAGCCGATACTTTTCACATTTCTGGCATCCTTGTCTGGAAATTGCAGCTGGATTAAGCTGTTTCTATCCAGCCATTTCATCCGTGAAGATTAAAACAAAAAGCCAAAGCCCAAATCAGCCTTAGCTTTGATTGATTTTATTGGATTATGAGAAAATTGCTGAAAAATAATTTATGAGCATGGCAACCTATTGGGGTGAGCGCAAAATATACACCAACTCCCCTATAACAGGCAAAAAAGCCCAAAATACACATACACCTTTTCAACATCCTTTTTAACTCCTCCTGAATCCTTATTTTCAGTATCCTGCTACGTTTACCAACGATACATAGATATTATATATTACCAAGTTTATAGTCGAAAAGTCAAACAAATTCCGGCCATAAATAGTGCAGCAGAGAGCTACTAGTATAAAACTATATTTGACCTATAATATCTTTAAAATAAAATGTCTTATAATCTCGTATATCAAGATATTAATTAAGCGTTTTATCCTGATTTTGATATTGTGATTAAGTCTGGGCAGGTCTTCTTTTAGTTTCTTAATTTCCTCTGCAGCGTTAGGAATTTTATAATTTTCCTAAAGATAACGACATAGAGACCTTATATTCCACACACTGAAACTCTTCATTCCCTTGTCAGCAAAACTGTGAACAAACTGCAATTTCACTGTTTAAATTCTTCTGTTGGGAAATAATTTGAACGGCCAGAGCCGTCTTTAAAGATATTAATACTTTCAGTGAATAGAGAATCATTTTTGATTTTCAAAGTCATATATTCTGTTTTAAAATCAAAGTTCCATATGGCAAAACCATGAGTAAAGGATTTGTCATTAATACCTTCTCCACCAATAAAGAGAGGCACTTGTCCCCAATTACAGTCTGTGGGATGACAAGTTCCCCATCCTTGGATAAGCCATTTCTCTCCATTTCTTGAAATGACAAGTTTTGCTGTGCCACGAGTAGCTTTATCAACATTGAACCATTGTCCGACAGCATTTTCTTCAAATTTCTGACAGTTTTCTTTTGGGGGAATTTTAGTTGATGACATACAGCCACAAAAGCCTATTACAATTACAATGGAAATTATTAAAATAGTTATTAGTCTTGCCCTCATCTTTTTTCCTTTCATAATGTGTAAATAACTCATAATTTAAACTTCTCCTTTTTTGTTCACGGTTTTATTAGCCATTTACACACCTATATTCACAGTCCATACTTTACCTGCTAGCGGTTCAAATAGCAATATTCGAGCGGAAATAAGAAATTTTAAAAGAAAAAGTGATAACAGGATTAAAAGTGAGCAGAAATTTTGACAGTGGGGGGGGTATTTTAGGTGGGATTTTTAGTTAAGAAAAATTACATAAGTACATGTAAAAAAAATGCGAGCGAGAGGAGTCGAACCTCCACGTCCTTTCAGACACAAGGTCCTAAGCCTTGCGCGTATGCCAGTTCCGCCACGCTCGCGTTATTACTTTTCCTTTTCTTTTGATATTTCTTCGATTTTCTTTTCTGCCTTTTGCAGGATGCCCCGGCAGTATTTTATAAGTTCCATTCCCTGTTCGTATTGAGTCAGGCTTTGTTCGAGTGAAATCTGGCCGTCTTCGATTTTGCTTACTATATCGGTTAATTTTTTAATTGCCTGCTCGAATGACAGGTTGCTTATATCGTTATTTTCTTTCTTTTCAGCCATAATTATAGCCTTTACTTAACAAACCCCAGTTTAACCGGAAGCCACATTGTTATTTGCGGTACATAGGTACAAACCAAAAGCGTAACTATCATTGCTATAAAAAACGGCAGAATATGCCGAATCACCTTGGTTACGGTAGTATTTGCTATCCCGCAGCCCAAGAACAATGCCGTACCGACCGGCGGCGTACACAAACCAATATTCAAATTCATAATAAGTATTATACCAAAATGCAGCGGATGCATACCAAGTTTTTGTATGACCGGTAAAAAAATCGGCGTAAATATCAAAATCGCCGGTGTCATATCCATAAACATTCCGACCACCAGCATCAGGGCGTTAATTATCAGCAGAATGAGAAATTTATTGTCTGTCAGCCCCATTAAGCCTGCGCTGATTTCCTGCGGAACATTTTCCGCCGCCAAAACCCACGACATCGCCATACTTGTTCCTATAAGCAGGAAGACAACCGATGTGATAACGCCGCACTGAAGCAGAACTGCCGGCAGTTGACTGATTTTTACTTCTCGATATATAAATACGGCCAAAACCAGCGTGTAAAGAACGCCGATTGCTGATGCTTCTGTTGGTGTGAACCATCCGATAAGAATGCCGCCGACTACGATAATTACGAGCATCATTGGCGGTATCGCACTAAGTAAACGCACCAGGCTTTCTTTGAGAGCATATCTTTCACCTTTGCCGTAGTTCTTTCTGACAGAGATTATTCCGCTGACAATCATCAGTGATATTCCCGTCAGGATACCGGGTATATATCCTGCCATAAACAGAGCGGCTATTGAAACGATACCGCCGGTGGCCAGCGAATACACAATCATAGAATTACTGGGTGGAATCAACAGGCCTGTTGTCGCCGCCGTTACTGTTACAGATGTGTTGAATTCCCGATTGTAGCCCATTTTGTTCATCAGCGGAATCATAAATCCGCCGATTGCCGATACTGCCGCTGTTGCCGAGCCTGATATAGCGCCGAAAAGCATACAGGTTAGTATATTTACAAAAGCCAAACCTCCGCGGAATCGGCCTACAACCACATTTGCAAAGTCGATGAGCCGCCGGGCGATGCCTCCTTGTCCCATCAGCAGGCCGGACAGTATAAAAAATGGTATCGCCAGCAAAGTGAAACTGTCGATTCCGGTAGCTATCTTATGTGCCGTAGCCACAAATGCCGGCAAATCGCCCATTGCCAAAATTGCCAGAACCGTTGAAATGCCCATACAGAACGCCACCGGCACATTTAGAGCAACCAGTATAACAAAGCTCAAAACCAGAATCAATATTGGGAAACTCACTGAGCATCCTTTCAAGTTTTAGTGTTAATATGCGCCAACCTGCTCGTCCACCGACAGGGTTTTTTGCTTTGAAGTATAACTATGTTTGAATAATGCGGTCAGCCTTTCAACCAACCCGATAACGGAATACAGCACGAGGAAAAGACCGCTGATTGGTATTGCAAGATATACATATCCGATTTTGACTCCCAATCCCGGCGATATCTGTCCTAAGTTTAAAGTGGTGATGACAAGGTCCATTCCGCCGATAACCATTACGCATAACGAAAACATTGCTATGCAGAGGAAGACGAAAATCTCAGTAAAAATTTTGTTCCTTATGGACAGTTTATTTACAAGGTAATCAATGCCGAGATGTGCGCCGCGGCTCAGTGCTACCGCACTTCCGAGCAGTGCGACCCAGATAATCAAAAATACCGCCAGTTCTTCTGTCCCGGTACTGGGATTTTTCAGCACAAGGCGGGTAAAGACCTGCCAGGATACATCTATAACCAGCACAGCCATAACTATCATAATCAGTATTTCGAGCGTTCTGTCTAATATTGTTTTAATCAATTTGAACACGGTTATTGTACCTCCTGTATTCGTTTTATTAGTTCGCCGATATCAGTACCGTTAAATTCATCCCATACGCTTTTAACAGCCGTCTGGAAGGGCACTTTGTCAGGATGTATAATTTTTACGCCGGCCTGCTCAACGGTTTTGAGGTCGTTTAGTTCAGCTTCGGTCCAGATTTTACGCTGATACTCGACCGATTCGTCCACTGCTTCCTGTAAAACTTGCTGAAACTGGGGAGTAAGTTTATTCCAAACTCTTGTACTGATTGCCAGGATATCGGGCAGCATTGTGTGTTCATCTAAAGAGTAAAATTTGCATACTTCATAATGCCGGCTTGTATAAAACGACGGCGGATTATTTTCCGCCCCATCCACGACGCCCTGGTCGAGCGCGGTATAAAGTTCACCGAATGGTATCGGTGTCGACGAGCCGCCCATTGCATCTATCATTTTCATTGACATTATGCTGCTTTGTACGCGAATTTTTAATCCCTTCAGGTCGGCAGGAGAATTAATTGCCTTTTTGGCGTAAAAACTTCTCGCCCCCGCATCATAATAGCATAATCCCCGCAGTCCTTTGGACTCGCCTGCCAAAAGCAATTCCTTGCCTATAGGGCCTTTCATCACTTTCCAGAAATGTTCGCTGTCCCTGAACAAATAAGGAATACCGAAAATTTTCATTTTCGGCACAAATCCTTCTATCGGAGCAGAAGAGGTTTTTGTCATTGCCATATAGCCCAGCTGCAGTGCTTCTATGGATTCCTTTTCAGAACCGAGCTGTTCGCTCGGGTAGATTTCGACTATCATCCGTCCGCCGGATTTCTCCCTGACTCTTTCGGCCATATAAACCATCGCCTTATGGACAGGATGAGCAATATCAAGGACGTGACCTAATTTTAATACTACTTCGGGACGGCCGTCTTTCTGCTTACAGCCGGCAAAAATTATCAGAGTCGGACACAAAAAACAAAACAGTCTAATCATATTCTTCATTACATCACCTTTTTTGTTTTAATCCGTTCTGCTTGTTTTTAATCGGTACTTTCGCCGGCCGCAGAGGCGAGCTTGCCGTTAATCTTCACGTTTTCCAGAACCAGGTTCTTGACATTGCTGATTACATCGGGGCTTTCAGTATTATCAAGTGTACAATTCTTCAGCCGGACGTCTCTTATCGGGTCATCGTCAAAGCCCCTCAAGAACAACGCGTATTTGCTTTTTTTACTGGTAACGTTTTCCAGATTTATATTCCGAACCCTTGGCTTGTAATTACCTTTTTCGATATCCTGATAGAAGAAATCGATGAGCAGCACAGCCTCTTTTACCTGACCGATAGTGACATTTCTTACATAAACATTTTCTATAAATCCGCCTCGAACGGCATTTGTTTTAAGTCTTATTGCCCGGTCCTGATTCGGGTCGTCCATTATGCAGTTTTCAACAAAGATATTTCTGGCTCCTCCTGTTATTTCGCTGCCGATAGCAACGCCGGCATGTCCTTCTCTCATTTCACAGTTTCGTATGATGATATTTTCGCTTGGTACGTTTACGCGTCTGGCATCGTTATTTCTACCCGACTTTATCGCGATACAATCATCTCCCGTATTGAAATAGCAGCCTTCGATAAGAACATCTTTGCTGCATTCGGGGTCGCATCCGTCATTATTGGGTCCGCTGCCGTCAACTCTTACGTTCCTGACGATAATATTCTGCGAAAGTACCGGGTGAATATGCCAGAACGGCCCGTTTATTATCTTTATTCCTTCTATCAGAATATTTTTGCATCTGTAAGGTTCAATCATATTAGGACTTAACGACTTGCCGCCGTATTGTCTGTCTTTGACCGGCACTCCGTCTCGTCCCTGGTCGAACAGCTTTGTTCGGTCTTGGCGCCGACTGGGAACTCTTTTCCGACTCCACCAGCTTTTGCCTTGTCCGTCGAGCAGTCCTTTGCCTGTGATGGCGATATTTTTCTCTTTATAGGCGTAAATCAGCGGCGAATAATTCATACACTCGATACCTTCCCAGCGGGTATATACTGCCGGAAGATACATATTAGGGTCGGTTGAAAATTTTACAACGGCGTCTTCTGATATATAAAGATTGACATTGCTTTTCAGATAAATCGCGCCGGTCAGAAATGTACCCGCCGGAACAACGACTCGCCCGCCGCCGGCTTTGTTGGCGGCAGATATCGCTTTATTAATAGCATCGGTGCAATTTTTAACCCCGTCTCCGACTGCGCCGTAATTGGTAATATTAAAATCTTTGTCCGGGAAAGTTGGAGCTTTTATTCTGCTCAAAATCTTATCGGCCTGCTCCCAACCGGCTACTGCTTGGCTGACAGGATAAGCCAGCAGAATAATAAAACAAAATGATACCAATAAAGTTAAGCTTTTAGAGTGTCTTTTTACCATTTACTGTTCCTTAAAAAACCGGTTTCGAGAGTTTAATTATGGCCCATTATTCTACTTTTTTGTAACCTTGCTTTCAATCATATTTTCGTTCGCAAGTTCGGTAATTATTAAATCGCCTATACTTACATCCGACGGGTTTGTTACGACTTTTCCCGTAATCGCGTTTTTGGCGATGCTGTATCCGCGATTCAGGACGCTTTTAGGATTGCAGGCCGACAATCTTCCAGATTGCGTTTCAATTTTCATTCTGGCATCTGAGAAAATTCTGCCGATTCTTTCAGCCATTTTGCTTTGGGCGTTATTTAAGTATATTTTTTTATCGCCTATAAGTCGATGAGGTTCGATTCGGAGAACTTTTTCGAAAAATTCGCCCAATCTGGTTTTTGTTGCAGCGAATATATCTTTCATATAATCTGAAAGTGTAAAACTTATTTCATCGACTCTTTGGGTGTTAAGCTGCATCGTCCAGCGAAGTTTATCTTCCAGATTCTTACCAAGCTGGTTTATTTGTGACAGAACTTCTTTGATATCCGGAACTGCTATCATACCCGCCTTTGTCGGCGTTGATGCGCGAGCATCGGCGACAAAATCGGCAATAGTTACATCGACTTCATGACCGACCGCGCTTATGACAGGAATTTTTGAATTGTATATCGCTCTTGCGACGGCCTCTTCGTTGAACGCCCACAAATCTTCCATAGACCCGCCGCCGCGCCCGACAATGATAACATCAAGTTTTAACGTATTATTTCTTTTGTTAACGTCTTTTATCGCAGAGGCGATTTTTTCAGCCGCTCCTTCGCCCTGAACCGGCATATCGTAAAACAAAAGTTTTGCTGCCGGCCAGCGGTTGTAAATACTATCGACTATGTCGCTAAGGGCAGCACCGGATTTGCTGGTTAGTATTCCTATTCGAAAAGGATATTTCGGCAGGGGCTTTTTGTGTTTTTCATCAAAAAGGCCTTCTGCTTCGAGGCGATTTCGCATCTGTTCGAATGCAAGCTGCAAGGCTCCCATACCGGCAGGTGTTATTGAATCGGCGTAAAACTGGTATTTACCCGCAGGCGCGTAGACATCTATATGACCCTTGGCCAGTACCGCAAGGCCGTTTTCCGGCTTGAATTTCACTTTTACGAAATCGCTGCCCCACATAACAGACGGGATTATGGCGTTTTCGTCTTTAAGGTCAAAGTAGCAATGTCCGCTCGAATGTCTCTTGAATCCGCTTATTTCACCTGTAATGGTTAACTTGCCCGGCAGGGTCTCTTCCAGGCTTACCTTTATCAGCGAGGTAATCTGGCTGACGGTATAAATCTTGGCCTTTGATGGACTTATTTCTTTTGGCTCTTCAAATAAGCTGTCTTTCATAGAAGTGATTATAAGGCGGTTTTACAGCTTGTTCCATAAAAAAAGCCGTAAGCTGAAAATGCTCGCGGCTTTGAAAATTCATAAGTTAATTATTATTTATTTCCTGCGTCTAATCAATAATCCACCAAGACCCAGCAAAATTATTGTTACGGGCTCAGGTACTATTTGCACCACCGTAACGCCATATTGAGCCAGCGAACTGCTGCCGTAAGGATAAGAACTGCCCCATGTCATAGTCCCAGGATTTAGGCCTGCCGGACCCCATGTATCGTAAACTTGAATTGTATCCGTACCGTCAATATAGCCGTAGCCGTACATTGTATGGCCTTGCACATGTATCAGCACGCCTCTGCCTGCGTCAATTTCAGCTTTGTACTGTTCATATGTAAAGCCTGCCGAAATCCCGTTACGGCCGTAAATATACTGGTTATACAGCACTGCAGTTTCGTAGCCTGCGTAGCTGATATATTCGCCTATCCCATACATTCCATCAGAATTGTAGTAGCTGGGACCGTAGGAAAAAATGGCGCTGGCGGTAAGCGGACGGTTGTCATTGTAGAAATAGAATTTAGTCGAGCCATTGCTGTTGCCATAGGCGTCTTGGCTTGTGCCCATAAAATCAGCCAGGCAGTCAAAGCTATGGAGCGGAGAAACTACATCATCGCCGCTAAGGTTGTACCCGCCGGACGGACTTAACCCGCCGTAAAAGTCGTTGATATGACCACTGCTTGCAATCATGCTATTTACCAAAGCGCCGGGGTTACCAAATGTGTTCGTCTCAGCTTCACTGTCGGGTACAAGATTTGAATAGCCGTTACGGTCATACCAGCCAAGCAGCATTCCTGCAGATGTTGGCGAGCAGCCGTACCACCAGTCATAACTGCCGGCGTTGGGTAAACTGCCTCCGAAGTTGTATGCAACAAGTTCCGGCGCAGCAAATGCGGGCGAAACAATCAAAATCGCGCATAACAGAACGCATAGACTCCAACAACTTCTCAACTTCTTCCTACTCTTTCCGATACAACTGTGCTTTATTTAACTAAAAATCTTGAGAGAACGAAAAACAGGATAAAATTGGAGGGTGTAGTTACATGATGAGAGATAACTCCCAAAATTCTCTATCCTGCCTCCCAAAACAAATTCTGCCTAAATTAACTTTGAATTTATTATACCAAGTGAACAAAAGGAATGCAATTTAATTCCCCACCTTTTTAGTCCAGTATTAGTCAAAAACCTCTTTTTTCATTAATAATTATAAACTGGCCGGCCAGGATATGTTAGAAGCTCATTTTTATAGGCGGTTAATCGGGCTTAAGGCGTAAATTTTTGCTTTTTGAGGATTTATTTTTTCTACTCGGTTGCTTGAATAAATGCCAGCTTGTCGCTCAATCCATAAAAAATCTTTAATGGGATACTTAAGTGTTTCTATTCGAAATCGCTGTTGTAATCTGGTTTGCCGTCATCGCTGTCATAACTGATTGAGTCGGAACTTTGGTCTTTGACCTCAAGTCGGTTGATTTTGTCGGCCTTGCTGTCGATGGTTTCCACAATGCCGTTGAGCCGCAGGTCTTCAGTTGCGATTTCAAAGCGGGCTGGACGTTTTGGAGACTTACCTTTAAAAAACTAACATTTAATATACACACTCCGGCAGCGCACATGGAGCGAACAAGAATATGTTCTTGGTAGCGTTCCAGTAAACAACCAACGCTGAAATATCTGCTGTTGTTATCACACCATCACAGTTGATATCTATTTCAGGAATATTTACAGATACAGGTGCCTTACCGAATATGTTCTTGTTAGCGTTCCAGTAAAAAACCAACCCTGAAATATCTGCTGTTGTTATCTTACCATCTCTAAGATAGTCACCCATGCAAATAGTAGTGAATCTCCATATAACGCCGGTAGTAGTGCCAACGCTGTTCTTTTCATCTACTCGCCAATAATAAGTTCTGCCTCCAATTAGTCCGGGATTATAGGTTAAATCCGTCGTATCAGAAAGAACCTTGGTTACCGGAGGATTTACAGTGCCAAAATAGACATCGCGTGTTACCGCACCATCACCTGCCGTCCAGCTTAAATCTGTGGTTCTACTTACTGTTATTGCTGTATCGGCCGGATCAGGATTACTCGCCTGGCCGGGCGGCGTATCCCCTGCAAGAAACTCTGATAATATGGAGGCACAATCGCATTCATAATCAATCGTACCGTCGCCGTTATCTGTTTCAATCAATTGGCATTGATTGTCGGGGTCTGAACAGATGCCTGTGGCATAAACATCGAATTGCGGATTAATATTTATATGGCAATCGATTTGTATATCCATACATTCGCATTCGAGGATGGAATATGTCGGCGTCTGTTCATTGTAATTAACACGGATTTTTACTGGCATGCATTGCTGATTTGAGTCCGGACAGGCGGCTTGGCTGCAGCCTTGGCCGTCAGGTGCAGGTTGGCAAATTTCTGAATGTAAATCTGCGGCATTTACCAAAATAGCGAAAAAAAACGAAACGATTACAAAGGTATGTTTTTTTAATTCTGTCCTCATTTTTTACCTCCTTGCCTTAACTGGCTTTAATCAGGTATATAATTAGATATCATACCTCTATTTAGGTATAAAAGTCAAGCTTAAAGGCTATTTTTTTTTGGGGGGGGGTATTGTATAACATCTTTAATTTACTATGGTTATGATTGTATTGCTTTTATTCAAAATCGCCATTATAATCTGGTTTGCCGTCATCGCTGTCATAACTGATTGAGTCGGAATTTTGGTCTTTAACCTCAAGTCGGCTGATTTTGTCGGCCTTTTTTGTATTACTGTCGATAGTTACGACGATGCCGTTGAGCCGCAGGTCTTCAGTTGCGATTTCAAACGGGCAGGGCATTCGTGTTCTGAAATTTTTAATAACGGATTCGATCCTTCTGCCGAGCACCGAATGATGAGCGCCGGTCATTCCAATGTCTGTTATATATGCGGTGCCTTTTGGCAGGATTTTTTCATCGGCCGTAACGACATGCGTATGTGTTCCGAAAACACAGCTTACTCTGCCGTCAAGATAATATCCCATCGAAACTTTTTCACTTGTTGCCTCAGCGTGCATCTCTACAATAATAATATCCGCCTGCTGCTGCAATTTCGGCAATAATGAGTCAATGCAGTCGTAAGGGCTGTCGGCAGGCTTCATAAATATTCTGCCGATAAGCGGCACAACGGCAATGACAGGGCCTTTTGCCGTTCTGTATATAGCGAAACTCTTGCCGGCCGCATAAGCTGAGAAATTCGCCGGCCTTGCTATATTATCATTTTTTTCAAGGACGGTAATTATATCTTTCTTTTTAAAAACGTGGTCGCCCAGCGTAATCATATTAACGCCGTATTTCAGAAGCTTATCATAAATCTGGAAGGTAAGGCCTGAGCCGCCTGCGGAGTTTTCGGCGTTGGCGATAACACAGTCGATATCATGCTGCTTTACGATTGCAGCGAGATTATCGGCCATGATTCTTTTGCCCGGCCTTCCGACAATATCACCAATACATAGTATATTTAGTTTCATCTGCAAAACTTTCGTTTTCGTATCTCGTCGTTCGTGGAGCGTGAAGCGAAATACGAGATACACTTCACGAATAAAATCTTCAATCTTAAATTTTAAATTTTCAATTCATTTACCTTGCATATTCGATACAACGGACTTCACGCAGCAGCGTAACCTTTATTTCGCCCGGATAAGTCATCTCATCTTCGATTTTCTTGGCGATGTCGCGGGCCATTTTCGTGGCGCTGTTATCGTCGATGTTCTGTGCGTTGACAATGACGCGTATTTCCCTGCCGGCCTGGATCGCGTAGCAGTTTTCGACGCCGGGGAACTGATTTGCGATTTCTTCGAGTTTTTCAAGTCTCTTGATATATCTTTCAAGCGTCTCTCGTCTGGCTCCGGGCCGTGATGCGCTGATGGCATCGGCAGCGGCAACAAGCGGCGTATATGGGTTATCCGCCGGAATATCGCCGTGATGCGCTGCGACAGCGTTAAGTACTATCGGCGATTCGTTGAATCGTTTCAGATAATTGGCCCCAATCTCAGGATGTCCGCCTTCAATCTCGTGGTCCATTGCTTTGCCTATATCGTGCAAAAATCCTGCTCTTCGTGCGATTGAGCCGTCAAGTCCGAGTTCATCCGCCATTACCTGTGCAAGGAAGGCAACTTCAACGCTGTGCCGAAGAACGTTCTGCCCGTAACTGGTTCTATAGTTCAGAGTTCCTATTTCCATAAGAATTTTGCTGTTAAGACCTCTTACGTCCACTTCGACCGAAGCCTCTTTGCCGACCTGCATAACTTTTTGTATAACGTCTTTTTTGGTCTGCGCCACAAGTTCTTCGATTCTGGTTGGATGTATTCTGCCGTCCTGTATTAGTTTTTCCATTGATTGTCTGGCGACTTCTCTTCTTATCGGATTGAATCCGCTGATGACTATAACGCCTGGCGTGTCGTCGACGATGACATCGACGCCGGTAGCTTTTTCGAACGAGCGGATGTTTCTGCCTTCTCTACCGATGATTCTGCCTTTCATATCATCGCTTGGTATATCGATGGTCGAGACTGTTACTTCGCAGGTCTGGTCGGCCGCATATCTCTGGATGGCAGAGCTTATGATTTCCCTGCTTTTTTCCTCGACTGTTTCCTGTGTCTCTTCCAGTTTTCGTTGAATAAGAGCGTTCATATCGTGCTCACATTCGTCTTCGAGTTTTTGCAGCAGAAGCTGTTTTGCATCTTCGGCACTCATTGCAGAGATTTTCAGAAGCTGATTTTTCTGCTGAGCTATGATATTGCCGATTTCTTTTTCCCGCTCATCAAGCTGATGAGTACGGTTTTTGATGTTGTTTTCCGACTGCTGCAAAGCTTTTTCCCGCTGGGCGAGCAGTTCATTTTGCCTGTCGATGGCATCTTCGTGCTTGGTAAATCGCTTTTCGGCCTCGCGGAGTTCCGCCTTTGCCTGGTTGATTTCAGCGGTGAATTCCTCTTTTTTCTTTAAGGCTTCCGCCGTCGCTTCGATTCGGGCGGCTTTGATTATTTCTCCGGCATCTCTTTTAGCCTGTTCTGTCTGTAGAGCCAGCCTCTTGTTTAAGCTGCTTTGTTTTAACGAACTGATGACTTTGCCTGCCAAAAAGGCTAATATCGCACCGATGGCCAAACCTGCAATTACCGCTATGGCAATAACCGCGCTGCCGTTTGCTTGCGCTAGTGTAAACATTTTTCTACCTTTCCTGTACGTTATCTCTTTTATAAATATTGACTGGAAAAACGGATAACGCGGGCCTTCGACAAACTCAGGCCTCAAGCAGGGCAGCACCCGCCTTCGGCGAGGCAGGCAAGCTACAAAGAAATGATAAGAGTTGAAATCCGTTTCAAAAATTCAGATTATGGATTGTCTTCTAAATCGGTTTTTTCCGAATTCTCAGAGGCAATCTTTTTTTCTCAAAAAATCGCTCGATGTTAATTTTTACTACACTCTGAATCATTTTTTTAAACAGAAATTTCTTTTCTCTTATTCACCGATTTCGCCAGCCCGATTCGACTTGAAAATCCCGATCACATCGGGACTCTCTATCGCCGCTTCAGCCGGCTCACAGTGTTTTTGTAACTTAAAAAACTAATAACAGGGTTACCACCCTTACCCTTTTGCGATTATCCGCTGCAAACTCCACAGTTTGCATCTTGCCAATCGCATATACGGTATATTACGCTATTTAAATGAAGCAATCAAGCCTGTTTATTGCGTCAAAAATGCGGCTGCTCGGCATAAGTTCCTTGCTTGTAATTAGTTATAAAAATAACTTTATTTTTAATTTTGTGTTTTGAAACGAAAAAAACCCGCATTTAAGGTTGTTAAATACGGGTTTTTGTTTACTTACAGGATTTTTTACTTCTGGTTTTCAATCTCAAGCACGACTCGGAATCCGATAATTGGCTGATTATCTTTTGGCCAGCGGTGATTTCTGTCTGCTGACCGGCACTTATACGCCCATTCATTCCATGCTCCGCCCCGGATTACCTTAGCCTTGCCTTCCTGCGGCCCTTTGGGGTCGATAGACGGCGTTATCTTATAGTATTCATTGTCGTAAATATCGCTGCACCATTCCCAGACATTGCCGTGCATATCACATAGTCCAAAAGCGTTAGGCGGATAAGACCCGACAACGGTTGTCCGCTTGAGATCTTTGCCGATAATCCCATCCGCGTATGGCTCATCCGCGTCATAGTTGACAACGTCCGAATCAAGTGTTGTTCCCGTATTAAACGCTGTTGTTGTTCCAGCTCTGCATGCGTATTCCCATTCCGCTTCCGTGGGCAACCTGAATTTCAGGACTGTCTTATCGGAAAGTTTCTTCAGGAATCTTGCCGCTTCATACCAATTGACATTATCGACCGGCAGTTTATCGCCGCCGAACTTGCTCGGGTTTTCACTCATAATTACACGGTATTGAATCTGTGTAACCTCGAACTTGCCCATATAGAATGCTTTTGTCAGTTTGATATGGTGTTGAGCCTCATCGGAATCTCTTTTCAGTTCTTCCATTGGCGAACCCATCTCGAATTCGCCTGCCGGTATGAACACGACAACCATATTTACTTCATTGCCGAGGTCGATTTTCTTTTCCAGCGGCGAGCCGGCCTTTTCAGCGGCTTGTTTCTGTTGACTTGTTGCCCCGGATTCCTTTGCCTTTTCGACTGCCGCAACAGCCGCAGCGACAGACAAAATCACAACTATAGTCATGATTTTTTTCATTTTTTGCTCTCCTTAAAAAATTATTCCTTTATTTTTTATTTGGCCGCAGGCGCAGGTGCTGCTGTCACTGGCGTTACTGCTGTTGCCGGAGCCGCAGGTGCTGCTGCTTCCTGGCGGACGAATTTCAGCATAATATCGTTGCTGCCGGTTCCGCCTGCATAAGTTAATTTATAATAGTACTTGCCTGCTGCACAGCTCACAGCAACTTCTGCGCCCTCTGCTGCCGGATTGCCGTTGACCGTATCGAAAATGCCGGTAATCGGATTATTGCCCTGATTATCAACAAGAACAATATCCGATTTTGGAGGTGTCCCGGTTGCGCTGATAACCAGCTTGGCCGTAGAACTTGCGCCGCCCGCATCGATAGTAACGCTGTCCGTGGCCTGAACCGGGCTTACGCCGTTGGCATCAATCGCGAATTCGAGTGTGCCGGTGCCGACTCCCTTGTATCCATCGTTTCCGACAAACAGTTTTTTAACCTTAATACTGGCGCCTTTGCCTATAACTTTAAATGTTCCCTCGCTCGCTGTTGCGCTGCTGCCGTTGCCGCCTATGCATAAACTTGCTCTCGGTGCCGTAGCCGAAGGCATAATAGTTCCGCCGCTGATGGTATAGTAGCCTTTTCCATCGTTCGGATTGTCCGCGCTGGTGCTCGAGCGTCCCAGCTTCATATCGTCGCCCATACACAAAGTTCCGCCCGTCTGAACTACGCAGCCGATAGTGCCCGTTTTTGCAGAGCCGCCCGCTCCGACTCGAAACTCGCCGATGCCGAGGTGTCCGCCTTTTACGATTTCCAGTTTCGGCGCCGTCGCGACATCAGGCCCGCCGGATAGGCTCAATTTGCATATATAATTTCCCACGTTGCTGTCCACAGTGCAGACTTTTTTGGGTTTGCTGATTTTTATTTCATCGCCCGGACTGGCCGGTGCTGCTGCAATATTGGTTGGCGGACTATTCCAGAATGGCCCTGACCACGACCCTGTCCCGACAGGATGATTAGCGTCGCCCGCCGCTGCGCCCTGCCAGTTTGCCATAGTGATTGAAAATCCGACACTAACAAAAGAAATCGCCAGTAAAACGACCGTACTTAACTGCTTCATCTTCATTTTTTTTGTCTCCTAAAAAAAGCTAATTTGAATAATTATAAATCTTTGTGCCTTAGTGGCTACGTTAAATTTCTATATATATCTTTTTTCTTAGTGTCTTTGTGCCTTAGTGGCTACGGTAGTTTGCCATTTTCGCAACAATTATCCCAAAAAACAAGATAAATTTTGCCTCATCCCGCACCTATTAAGCATTCAATTATTCCTATATCACTACGGTATAATGAATAGGTGCGGGGTTCGCCTACCCAGTTTTTTCTTTCATTATTTGTCTCGTCATCTCTTCTGCCGCCTCTTTCCTTACTCTTTGCCTCATAAACGCCTTTACCAGCCCCTCCCGCGTCTGCCCCATATACTTTTCATATTCCGCAACTGCCAGTTTAACCGCTGCCTCATCCTTCGGCACCTTATACATCAATTGATTCTTTTTCCTCGAATACAGCACGTATTTCGCCTCCTCCAGACTCGCAAATTCCTTAAATATTTTACTTTTCTCAAAGTAGATTCCAAATTTCTTCTCCGCCCACAGTTTCATTTTCTCCCCCGGCGGAAGCAATACCTCCACATACTTCGCCTTCGTTATCAAATCGACCATACTCATCAGTTTGCCCATCTCTTCTATTTCTTCAAGCGTTATTTTCTTCTTCGGCCGACCAAGCTTGGGCAATAGTCTCTCCATCCTGTCCATCATCTCTTCGCTGTAGCGATTGTCGCCTCTCGGCTTTAACCCGGACGTTTCGAACCTTTGGTATCGATACATCCCTTTCCCGGCCTGTCTCTTGCTTCGCTTTTTTTCAAGACGAACCCTGGCCTCGCGGGCTCGTCTTTGCTCATACTCGAAAAGATTCGGATAATCTATCGGCTTGGCCAAATCCTTCTTCACCTCATCGCTCAAAAAATCATCCGGAAATACCTTCAAAGGATTAAGCTTAAAAAACTCATCAGAAACCTTCTCCCTAAGCTCATGTATAATGTCTTCTACCGGCTTGCGTTTCATATATCCCTTGTCCCGCACCTATTTAGTACTTGTCCCGCGGCACGTTGCAGTGGGGCTTGTCCCGCACCAATTTACCATTCAACGTTCCGGTGCGGGGTTCATTCCTATATCACCACGGTAAAATGAATAGGTGCGGTGGTCTACCGGTTTCCTTTTCATTTGCACAACTTCTAGTCTATTTTCTTTTCACTGCAATAATGTATGAATCTTCTTTAAATTTACCCATATATGGCATAAATCAAAAACAGAAGGATTAACTTTCTCCCGGTTTAAAGTATGATTTCCTTTCCTTATTTCATCTCCCTTTTGGCTAAATTCAATAGGAGGAATTTTATAATCTTTTCGGTTTTGGATAATCGTGTTTATTTGTTTTAAAATTTCATCGTGTTCCATATTCTGAATATATCCAATCATAGCCCCTGATAAGGTTCCAATTCCGTACTTATGCTCTTCAGTAAAAAATCTAATAATTCCATTTACAACATACTCATTGATAAAATCCCAAGTTTTTGTTTTTGTTCTTAACCTCTTGCATTCAATTGTATAATCTCTAATTGCTTTTGCAGGATCTTCTTCTAGTGGATCTGACAAGGACCATAAGAAATCTGGTTTCTTTTTTGTCCATCTCTGGCCTATCTCGCTCTTTATTCTTGGGGGAATTTCTGAATTACGACTTAGCGTCCCCGATGGTTTTTTATTTTTTGGTAATTTACACCAAACTTCACGGGCATAGACATAGAGAAGGTCGTTAAGCTTTATTTCCTCTTCTGGAAGATTATTTTCATTTTGAAGTTTGACAAGTGCACATTCAAGAACATTCAAAACAAGTTGTTCATGCCTTTTCCACAATTTATCAGAAGAAGGAAGTCTACTCATTAGCCGCTTTTTCCTCTCGTGATTTTAGATTCATTGCTTGCTCCAATGTCGCTTCTGCGTCTTCACGAGCCCTACTCCGTGTCCAAAGCCATTTTTCGTTCCGTTTGATTATAATAATATATTTTTTATCTTCTGTCACAACTCGAACCAGGCCTTCAATATAGATACGTGAACTGTGAAAAGATTGTGTTAGATTATCCTCTAATTTTTGTAAAACATCACTCCAAGATTCTGAATTTTTAGATTTTCCCCCCTTCATTTGTATCGAAAATTCCACGGCAATCATAGAATCTGTTTTATCTGACTGATAAACCTGCCAGCAGAATTCTGTATCTTCATCAAGATAAGCTTCCCAGCACTCACAGAATATTTTTGTATAATCTGCCATTTCTGTCTTTTTTGACAAAGAGCCGGTAGTTAAAACAGGTTTTCCTGCCAAGCTCGTTTCTGGCGAATAATAATAAGGCAAATCTATATCACACATTTCATTAATCAAATCAATTTCAGAATCATCTAATTCATAAAGTTTAAAAATTTCGTCATCTAATTTTTCTTCCAATTGAGTAATTTCTTTTTTAGACCAAGCTCTTTGAACTTTATTATCTTGAAAAAGGTTTCTTGCTTCTTCGGGCACAAACGACTGCAATTCATTTACTATATTAATAATCTTACTTTTTAATATTCCATTATTTGGGATTTTTATTGGCAGATCAAATGTTTGTCCACAAAGAAGCTTATCTCTCCATACCCCCCAATTACTACTCGTTAAGAACCAATAATAACGGGCAAGGCTCGACCAGCATATACCTAAAATACATTTATAGTCATCAATAAAAATATTATTTAACTTTATACCAAAAAATGAATCAGTAAAAGAAAATGGTTCATCTTCTAAGCGTACAATAACCATTCCCTTTGGTTTAGAACTTTGGTCAATAGTTTCTTTAAAAATTAACCGCATACCATAATATGTTTCTTTTTTACCTCTTGTTTTCACTTTCCGAGGCGGATATTCTAAATGAATTTTTTTTAAATTTAATCTACCATATCTCGTTATATAACGATCGAAAACCTGATGAGTCAATGTTTTATATGTTAAAAGCCATTTAGAATTAGTTGCAGTTCCCCTTGTATATCCATCCCCATAAAAATTTTTATTACTTAATGAAGACAAACTCACATTTGTTTCAAAATGCCGAATTAACTGTTGATCTCTATGACTTCCCCAAAGATATATTTTCCATATTTTATGATCGGTCATATCTTCAGAAGGATGTAAAGTTTTATGATCATATTTTCTAAAAACAACAGAATGTAATCCTTCGATTAATTTTGTTTTCTTTGATGTCCAATAATCTATGGAATTATAATTTTGATTTGATTTTTCAAAAAATATTGCTGCAAAAGGAGAAATTGCTCCATTAAAGAAAACTGTTCGAGTGTGCACAAAACTAAAAACAGACTTAAGATTACAACTTGCAAGCCATTTTTTTCGAAATTCTACACTATTTCTTTGATATTTAAGAAATACACCGGTCGAAACGAGTAATGCGGCACTTCCTCCGTTTTTTAAAATATCTAAAGCTCTCCAGATAAAACTTTGAGATCTCTCTTGATCTCCGATAGGCAATCTTCTCTTGTTACACCATTCGACAGCAACCGTATTAGCTTTTCGTGCTTCTTTGTCTTCTTTTTTGGGACCTGGACTCCCCCATGGGGGATTTCCTATGACAATATCTGCGCAATTCGATAGAAAAAATTTATGCAAAATAGGATTATTTTCAATATAATCTGTATCAAAAGCATTTTTTGCTAAAAGTGTATTACACGAGGTTTCTTTTTGTTTGCCTTTTTTAAAAATTAGATTTGGCAGACGATTGCCTCTTTCATATATTTGTTCTCTTATACTTGGCGGATCTAAATAATGAAGCATTGCCAGATACAAACTAAATGCAGTTATTCGAATCGCTTCGGTATTAATTTCAATTCCGGCAATCTGTTCACGAAGAATCACCTGCAAATTTTGAAAATTAGGTCTTCTTCCAAGCTCTAAACAGCGTTGCCTAACTATCCTGCGAAAGGCTTCAACCAAAAAAATACCTGACCCGCATGCTGGATCAAGAATTCTTGGAGGTGGCTTTATTTTTAATCGTTCTGGCGTTAAAATTTGATTTACCAAAAATTCAACTAATGATGGAGGAGTGTAATATGCTCCTTCAGAAGATTTTATCATATTTTTTTCTTCACTCGCCTCTGGATGATAAAATTCTTCATAAATACTGCTAATCAATTCGATTGGAATAATCTTGAACTGATAAGCATAGAAAAACAAATTTTTTTGTTTGCCAACATCTCCAAACAATAAATCTTGAACAAGCCTAAGATGTCTTAGTGTAATAAATTTCTTTTCTTTTTTAATATCTGGAAACATATCTCCGTTGAAATCTTTAGCCAATTTTTTGAATAAAGAAAAAGTGAAATCTTTATCAGATAATACACGAGCATAAAGAGATTTGACTCCACTAAGGTTTAAGCCCGGTCTAGGAATTTCATTTTTTAAAATTTCTTTCCATTCTTCTTTTTGAGAAGCAATCTCTTGAAAATCTTCAGAAGTTAGAATCCCTCTGTCTTCAAGATAACGAATAAAAATGGAGCGTCCGATTAAAGCATGAGCATATTTTATTTTTTTCTTTGATAATCCATTGTCAATCAACTCTTTTCTTATTTCCTTTAAGTCATGAATTAGAGCTTTATCAGCTCGATTTTTTAAATCTCCAAAACGCCTCTCTTCCTCAAAAAGCTGTCCTGATTCTATTTGTTCTCTTCGAAATGCTTTTAGTTTTAAAGCTACCTCATTAATTGATTTAGCAACTCCTAATGTGTCAAGTCTTTCCCAATCTTTTTGTGATTGAACCGGTTGATTAGCCAAATCATAAACAGCTAGTTCGCCGGGCATGGCAAGAAATAGAAGACGAGGCCGAGACATACACCAGATATCATTAAAAATTTTTCTTAATTCATCAGGTTCATTTTTATCAGTTTGTTTAAAAACAATAACTGGATTGTTATCTACAAAAAATATTTTTTCTGCATCAACTTGTTTTGCAAGACTTAGCCATTCTCCTTTTTCTATCCAAACTTTTTGATCCTCTCCCTTTAAAAAATTATTTGGGTCATTATTGGCATCATAAAGCGATCCTTCTTGATAGCCAAGTTGAGAATATGCACTATTCAAAAGCTCCTGGGCAGATATGGTTTCCATAATTTTACAAAGCAATCCTTGCGAAAGGTATTTTTGGAATTTTCAGGATTTTAACATAATCATCAATGTCGTCAACAAATCAATTTGAGGAAAATAATGGTTGGTATTTTGATTTTAAATGTACCGGTTTTTTCTTTAAATACTTTCTTTGCCATAAGCGGATAGATTCCCAATATTTCAACTAATGGCGAATGACTTTGCTATTCAGACCTCAACATCTGAATAAGCAAAAACACGCAGCTTTTTCTCTCTGCCGAGGAAGCTTCAGCAAAAAAGCGCAGTTTTTTTTAACAAAAGCGCAGTTTTTCACCCCCAAAAAACCTCATTTTCAGCCCAATTTTAAAATCCTGCGCAAATTGCAAAAAAACCTGCGCTTTCTGCCGACAAAAACGTTTGTAAGTCTTTTGTTTACGTTGCCAAATCGAACATAAGTCCTTTACTTGCCCTGTGAAGTGTCGCAACTACTTCACCGGGGTTTCCGCATCTAATCAGTCCCTAACCCCTTATTTTTTAAAAAAATAATAAGAACTTACAACATAATTTCCCAACGTAAACAAACGACTTATCGCAGCGCAGCGTCGGAGCGAAGCGTCGGAGCGAAGCGTAGACCCCCGCGCTTAGTTTTCTTCGCAACAGCGAAGGAAACTGTGGGGGCGACCCTCAATATTCACCTTTTGTGATTTAATTCACATTTGCAAGCTTGACAATTACTACAATTCTGGATATTATATTTAAGTCAGGTTTTTTGGCGCATAATTAAGGTTTTTTATCGCAAAAAACGTATTTTGGCTTATTAAATTAGCTGAAAGGCCGTAAAAATGCCTAATAGGACGCGGATTTTGAGGTTATCTCGGTATAAGAATGCGGTTTTGAGGTTAAAATCGTTGAATTTTGTGAAAGTTTTCTCGGACAACTTGGCGGATGCGACTGGCGTTACGGCTTCACAGGTTCGCAAGGATTTTTCGATTTTTGGTATTTCTGGTAACCGCCGCGGCGGTTATCAAATCGACGAGTTGTTAACCCAGTTGAATAAAGTACTTGGGAAAGATCGGTTACAGAAGTTTATTGTTGTTGGTGTGGGAAATATGGGCAGGGCGTTGATAAATTACCCTGGTTTTGTCAAAAGTGAGATAAAGATTGTGGCTGGCTTTGATATTGATCCTGCCAGGTACAATAGAAAGGCTGATGCTCCGATTTTTCCAATGGATGAATTAGCCGGATTTGTAAAAACAAATGGGGTTGAACTGGGAATAATCGCTGTGCCGGACTTCGCGGCCCAGGAAGTATTCGTAAAATTGATACACGCCGGCATAAAAGGCGTGCTGAACTTCGCACCAATAAGATTAAGAAGCGACAATAGCAACGTCGTAGTGCATAACCTCAACCTTGAAACGGAAATCGAAAATCTTATCTATTTTGTTAATACAAGAACCAGCCCGACAGAATGAGAAAAACGTTGGTCGGTTACGGTTCCTCCTTCGCTAAAGCTACGAAGGACAGGTGCGAAGCTCGTTTCGTCTGTCGGCAAAAATCGTTGTAAGTCTTTTAAAGACGTGGGAGAAATTGACGCAAGTCCTTAATTTGGAAAATAAATAAAGGGGTTATGGCGATTTTGTCAAAAAATCCCCGATTATTTTCTCGAGGACAGGCTCTGTGCAAATTGCTGAAGCGGCAAATTCGGTTGATTTTTGAAGAATTGATGATATAATCTATCGACCATTAAGGAATTGCATCGGAGGCAGAAGGAATTCAATAACTGTATGAGGCAGAGAAGAAATATGAGAAGAGAAATCACATGTTTAGTTTTCGTTATGTGTGTTCTTTCTTTTTCGTTAAAAGTATATAGCTCTGATTATGATACTCAGGCAATGCTATATGAGGTTGAGCCGCCAGTACATCAATGGATTGCGTTTCAAGCCTATAATAAACTTCCATCGGGTTCTTTGAAAGATGAGTTAAGTGGATATCTGCCTACAAGTACCACTTCCTTATATTATTCTGAAACATGGAGCGCTCCTAGTGGATGGAGCAATAATGGAACAACTCCTTATGAAAGTACAACGGCCCTGATTGAAGGAGCATGGGAAGAAGATAAAGAAAGTACTGATGTCCCTTTCAACCATTTTTGGGATCCGGATTCTGCTTACGATAATGGCCTTCCTTTCTATGATAGCGCATTAGAACGGGCTCAAGAAAACCTTTGGCAAGAGGCTATAGCTGCATACAATGTTGGAGATAAAGCCTTAGCGTATTACAGACTTGGTAGAATTGCACATTTATTAATGGACATGTCAGTTCCAGCCCATTCTTTATTAGACACTCATTGGCCTGATGATGACCAATATGAAAAGTTTACCAAGACAGGCTCTAATTATAAGAACATAATATCTTCATCGTCCAATACGGCAATCCCAATCATTAGCGGACTTCCAAACTATCCTTATTATACCCCTGGATCATATAATAATAGCCTTACAAAATTATTCTACAGTCTTGCTGAAAAATCGGATGATTTTGATAGCGATGACGAGACTGGAGAAGGCGCTGATTACGGAAGAGGTAAATACACACTTGCGAAAAATACTTTGAATAGCTCAAAAACATTCACACGTGCAGAATATTGGGGGGTACTCTCAAAGATTAGAACACTAACGGACTATAATGATTACGATATTTTTTCAGGCTGCAGCGGTGAAAGTGAATACAGCATATACTATTATGAGTCTTTCTATAATGAAATAAATAACACAGCTAATAGAGTAAAGATATTTTATACAGATGGAACTGAAGAGAGTTTCTGGAACTTAGATGAATTTAGTGATGTTCCAAATACTGTTTTAAAATGTATTTATCAACCGCAGTTGCAAGCTCGAGCTGTAGGTTATGTAGCGGCATTATATCAGCTTTTTTGGGATTCTGTGGAGCATCCTGATACTGCTGCACCAACGCCGGATCCTATGACATGGGCTACAGAGCCATACGCAGTTAGTGATAGTTCAATTGCTATGGTTGCTACTACGGCCAGTGACTCTTCAGGGGTTGAATATTATTTTGATGAAACTTCCGGTAATTCAGGCGGTAGCGACAGTGGCTGGCAAAATGATACTACTTACACTGATAACGGCTTGCAGCCTAATACGACCTATACATATAAGGTTATGGCAAGGGATAAGTCGTCCAATCAAAACGAAACAGACTGGTCAGTTTCAAAGTCAGCAACAACACTGGGTCCGCCATCTGTGCCAGCTTCAATTAGTTATCCTTCCAGCAGCAGTACAGGTCAATATACGATTAGCTGGTCATCATCGAACGGAGCAACTTCATATCAATTAGAGCGGTCGGACAATGGCGGCGCAAGCTGGCTTCCGATTTATTCAGATCCTGAAACTTCATATCCAGAAAATATCGGCAATGGCAGTTACAGGTATCGTGTAAAAGCAACTAATAGTTATGGTTCAAGTGATTGGCAAACCAGCACATGGGACTGTGTAGTGAATATTCCACCGCCTCTGCCGCCTGTTTCAATTAGTTATCCATCAAATAGCGATACAGGTCAGTATACAGTTAGCTGGTCATCGTCGAGCGGTGCAGCATTTTATCAATTGGAGAAATCAATTGATGGAGTTATTTTGATTTGGTTACAAGTTTATGATGGGCCAAATACATTTTATAATGAAAGTATTGGAAATGGAACTTATCGCTACAGGGTAAAAGCCTCAAATAGTCAGGGCTCAAGTGAATGGCTGACAGGCACAAATGATTGTGTAGTTACTATTGCAAATCCCTACGGCGGCGGAAACGGAACAATACAAGAGCCATATCTGATATATACAGCGGAACAAATGAATTTTATCGGCATAAGTCCAGGTGATTGGGATAAGAATTTCAAACTAATGGCAAATATCAATCTTTTAGCATATTATGGTACAAAATTTAATATAATTGGTAGTTATGCTTCTGGATTAAGATTTAGTGGCGCATTCGAGGGTAATAGTCATATTATCAGTAATTTAAATTTGGGTTGGGGCAGTTGTGGTGATATTGGTTTGTTTGGTCGATCATCCGGCCAAATTTGCAATTTAGGCTTGGAAAACACTGAGGTACATGGAGGCTGGAATGTGGGTAGTCTGGTTGGAGATAATAATGGTATTATTAAAGGATGTTATTCTATTGGTTCGGTAAATGGGTACTCTATGATAGGCGGTTTAGTGGGATGTAATGGCGGAACTATTACTGGCTGTTACTATAGCGGCGGAGTTGATGGGTATGAACTAGTGGGGGGATTAGTGGGGTTTAATTGCAGAGACATTACGAATTGTTTTGCCACAGGTTGGGTTAATGGAAATAATGGTACTGATGTCGGCGGCCTAGTAGGAGAAAATCGTGGTGGTATCAGAAATTGTTATGCCACAGGGAATGTTTTTGCTTACTACCACCAAGGTGGTCTGGTAGGATATAATGATTCTGGTAACATCAGCAATTGTTACGCCACTGGAATGGTTACCGGATTAGATTATGGGGGTGGTTTGGTGGCGCTTAATGAGTATGGTATTGTTTCTAACTCATTCTGGGATATCGAAACCAGTAGTAGATACTGGAGCGATGGTGGAACAGGTAAAACAACAGCTGAAATGCAGGATATAAATACATTTTTAAGTGCAGGGTGGGATTTTGTCGGCGAAACGGAAAATGGATATTTTGATATCTGGCGAATATGTGAAAACGGCCAATATCCAAAACTTTCTTGGCAATTTTCGCCGGGCGATTTTGGCTGCCCTGATGGCACCGATATTTATGATTTGGCTATATTAACTGACCAATGGCTACTTGAAAAACAATCTTACGACCTTAATAATGACGGTATTGTAAACTTTTTAGACTTTGCTGTTTTTGCCAATAGCTGGCAGGGAGATATGGCTCAATTGTCAGAGTTTGCTTCTCAATGGCTCCAGCCGAGCGCTTATTGTGCTGATATCGCACCTGCTCCGGGCGGCGACGGCATAGTAAACTTTCTTGACTTTGCTGCTTTTGCGGAACATTGGCTCGAAGAGAACTAAATATTACGAAAAAATTTTATATTTTATTTTTGGTTTTCTATCCTGTATTATATAAACCTTAAAGATAACTCTAGTAATACGAATAATGCAGCTATTCATTGTAAGTCATTTGGCATTATTGAGCGAAAAACGAGATTCTTCACTGCGATTCGCTCCGTTCAGAATGACACGTTGACAAGGCAGGAGATATGCTCGGTAAATTATACAGTGTTACGCTCGAAGGCATCGAGGGGATAATCTGCGAAGTTGAAGTGCATATAAAACGCAGCGGATTCGAAAAATCACTCATCGTCGGCCTGCCGGATACGGCTGTAAAGGAAAGCATCGAACGAGTCCAATCGGCAATCACAAATTCCGGCTATAGCTACCCGAAGACCAAAAGCGTAATCAATCTTGCTCCTGCCGATGTGAAAAAAATCGGGCCGGGGTTCGATTTGCCCATCGCACTTGGAATACTAATCGGCTCAAAAGCAATCGAAAGTTCCGTCGCGAAAGATTTTGTTATTGTCGGCGAACTTGCACTGGACGGCAGGATTCGGCCGGTCAATGGCGTTCTGAGTATGGCGATGGCGGCGCAAGGGGCGGGGTTCAAGAGTATGATTGTGCCGCTGGGAAATATCCGCGAGGCCGCTGTCGTCGAAGGCATCGAAGTTTTCGGGGCTGGTTCGCTGACGCAGGCGGCATCTTTCCTGGCGGGGCAACTGGCACTGGAGGCGGCCTATGTCGATATCGATAAGCTTTTGGAGCAGGCGGGGGTTTATGACGTTGATTTTGCCGATGTCAAAGGGCAGGAGACGGTCAAACGGGCGCTGACAATCACCGCGGCAGGCGGACATAATATTCTGATGATTGGCCCGCCGGGGGCGGGAAAGACGATGCTTGCCCAGAGGCTTGCGACTATTCTGCCGCCGCTGGGTCTGACTGAATCGCTGGAGACGACACGAATTTATTCATCTGTCGGTCTGCTCGACGGCAAAGGATTAATGGCGACGCGGCCTGTACGAACGCCGCATCATACCGCATCGGGACCGGCACTTGTCGGCGGCGGGACTAATCCGCGATGCGGAGAATTATCGCTTGCGCATAACGGTATTTTGTTTCTCGATGAGTTTGCCGAATTTCCACGGCACGTTCTGGAGATGATTCGCCAGCCGCTGGAGGAAAAAAAGGTTACGGTCTCACGTGCGAAAGGCTCGGTTACGTTTCCCGCTAATTTTATGCTCGTTGCGGCGACCAATCCGTGTCCGTGCGGGTATTTCGGCTCGGGGCAGAAACGGTGCAAATGCACGCCGAACCAGATTGAGCGGTACCTCTCGAAAATTTCAGGGCCGATGCTCGACAGGATTGATATTCATGTCGATGTGCCCAGCGTAACGTTCAGCAAGCTGCGCTCGAAAGAGAACTCATATGATTCGGCGGCAATACGGCGGGAGGTTATGGCCGCGCGAGAAATTCAAAGGACGAGATTCGGCGAAAAAAAGACGACCACAAACGCTACGATGACGCACAGACAGGTGGGCAAATACTGCGAGCTCGATACGGCAGCGGAAATGGTTTTGAAAAACGCGATGGTTGAATTCGGCCTGTCGGCAAGGGCGCACGATAAAATCTGCAAGGTCGCAAGGACTATCGCGGATTTGGCGGGAGAGGAAAATGTCAGCGCAGAACACATCGCAGAGGCAGTCAGTTATCGAAAATTGGACAGAGCGATGTAAATAGCCATCAATTGCTGAAACGGGACATATCCTTCATAACCTGAACCAGATCTGGTTGATGTGCATTATAAAAAACAGCTCTGTCGGTTATTTCGACATTTGATTTCGTTGTAACCGTATTCAGACCGAGAACATTCATGGGAAATATGGCTTTGTACTCATCGTCAACATAAGCTATCGTATCCCAGTCGCTGATAACGGTAAACCGGCGTTTATCTGTGCCGAGCAGGTCGATTCCCTCCGAATAATCATGTGGCGGATTTGTAACGCCTAATAATTTGCATATAGTTGCCGGAATATCCAGATGGCTTGTTATGCTGTTGACCTGATGAGGTTTAACGGCCGGCGCCCAAAGAACCATTGGAACAAGTGTTTGTACATCGCTGTAATTGGAGTTGTGTCCCCACCGGCCATGTTCCATAAATTCTTCGCCATGGTCTCCGGTGAGTATAACAATCGTGGAATCAAGCAATGAATTTTCCTCGAGATATTTCAATATTCGCTCGAATTGGCTGTCGAGGTGATTGCAGGAGTTGATATACCGATTCTTTATCAGAGAGATATCTTTTTTCAGGTCAACGGCGGCATAATTAAACTCTTCAAGATATGGAACGCATATTTCGTTTTCAGGCGGGAAATGATAAGGGGCGTGCGGAGACTCAAAAAACATAAAAGTCATAAACGGCTGCGATTTGTCGCGATTTTTAAAGAAATCAAGCATACGGTCGACGTTTTGCCTGTCCAGCTTCCATCCCAATATACTCTTTTCAAGCTCTCCCGAATCGTGAAGCTCATTCTGCGGCAATCGTGCAAAAATAGTTTTATCAAACTCAGGATAAGAAAATTTTGCGCTGCTGAATACATCAATCTGGTAGTTATTATCAATGAGCAAGTCCATCAGCACAGGTCCCCTGCGTTCGTCGAGGAATTTAAACCAGTAATTGCCATACAGGCCGTAGAATGCTGAAAACATAGCCATTCGTGTGCCGTTGCCTCCGCTGTAATGCTGATTGAAACGGATTGCTTTTTGAGAAAAGGCCCATGTTTGAGGCATAACTTTTGGGTTCAGCATATCGGCCCGAAGAGATTCGGCCATAAGAATAATTATATTATAATTTTTATGGTCGGCCTGACGAGTAATGGGTTTCAAAGGATATTGCAGGTTAATTTCCCTGAATTTCATATCGAAGGATGATTCACTCGGCTGCTTGAGTCCTAAGGATTTGGCGAATCTGCGGAACGTAACCGGAACATAAAATGGAAATGCCCGCGATACTGTAAGAATCGGTCTGTAGTTATAGAAGGAACTGAAACCATAGACTAAACTTTGTAAACCGGCCATTGCTAATAGAGTAATCAGGGCTATAGCAAGTTTGCGGCGGGTTAAAAAATTGGCGCAGAAATTTTTTACTTTTGGAACCAGCATCAACAATAGTAGAATTGCTGTTTGCGCAGTAAAGCAAACCAGCGATATTAGAATGAAACTTCGCATAGTTGACTGGCTGCTGCCCATTGACTTAATGCCGCCTTCTGTAAAGATAAGATTCCAGACAAAGCTGTTGAAATGGAACCCGAACATCCTAAATATAAAACTGTCCGTGTAAATCAGCAGTTGAAGTGCGGTTAAAGCTATAACTGCCAGGCTGCCGATGAACCAGGGAGATTTCAAAAACACAGGTAAACGTTTATAATTGAAAATCTTTCGCAAAAGTCCTAATAAAAAAGCAAATGGAAGGAGGTAAAGAAAACAGTGAGCAAGATAAACAATGGCTGCGAAGAAATATGTTGCAAAATTTACATAATTAATCTGTCCAAGAAACACGGAGGCATTAATCAAAAGCAGCAGATATGATAGTGCAAAATATTGCGACAAAAGTGACGAAGTATTTGAACGGTTTTTCATACTATAAATTTATCCAGTAGATTCAAAATAGCCGAAATAACATTGTATATATAATATCGTGGCATTAAAATTTTTAAAGATAATTTTACCGGATGAGGGTATTTATTCAAAATAAACGGGTGGTTTTATAATTCAAATTTTTCCTTAACGATGGTTTTAGCAATTATTATCCAGCCGTCTGACGGCGACTTCGAAAGCCTTTCCCCTGCGGAGCCTGCGGACGATAAATTCCAATGAAGCCTCTCTGTGAGTATCCCCTTGTTTGAGGGTGTGTCCGAGCTTTTGTGAAAGCCAGGATGAAAGAGTTTCCTGCGAAGCAGGCAGCGGCGTCTGCAGCAGTTGAGCCAGATTTGCCATATGCAGTCCTCCGCCGACCATCCAGGTGCCGCCGCTCAAGGATTGGAACATATGCGGCAGGCGGTCAAATTCGTCTTCCAGTTCGCCGACAAGTTCTTCAACCAAATCTTCGAGTGCTACCATACCGAGCGTTTTATTATTTTCATCCTGTACAATGGCGATATGAACTCGCTGGTCGATAAACATCTTCATCAGGTCGGCAGCGGAATACTCAGGCAAAATAAAACATACCGGACGTATTATTCCTCTAAAACTCAAATCTCTCGGATTGGTACTCATAAAGTAAATCATCTCCTTGAAATTCACATAACCCAAAACCTGGTCAGAATTTTCATTTTCACGAACTGGATAACGTGTGTGGCAGTCAAGATGCGCGGCAATGACAGCCTGGGCTGTCGTTTGTGAAGCGGATAGAAAAGATATTTCTCCAACCGGTATCATAATCTGTCGGACGCTCAAAGCGGCTAAACGGCAGGCGCCTTTGATAATCCGCTCCTGCTGAAAATCAATCTGGTCTGAAAGCCGGCTCAGTGCCGCCAAAGAAATAATTTCATCGGCAGAGGCTACAGATTTGGCGGAACCGCTCCTGCCGCCAAAGAAACTGTTAATCCAGTGAATCATCCGTATCAAAGGGGTCAAAACCTGAATACTCATATTCAAAGGCAGGGCGATAAAGCCGGCCAGTTTTCGATTGAATTTAACGCCTATTGTTTTTGGAAGAATCTCGGTAAACTGAAGCATAAGGAAAGTAAAGACCAGAGAGAACATTGCAATCCATTTGTTTCCGAATAACTTGTTGAATTGCGCACCGGCAACAGAGGCGCCGATAGTATGAGCGGCAGTGTTCATAACCAATATCACGGTTAACGGCCTTTCAATATGAGCCTTGAAGCCCTGCCAGATTTTGCCGAGCATCGGTCGTCTGGAAGAAATGTCGGCTATCTGGGTCGGCGTCAGGCTTAAGACGGTTGCCTCCAGCAGCGAACAAATAAACGAAACACCTAACGCAACAGCTACACTTACAATAAAGAGTGTCATAATTAATTTCCCAAATAGAATATTACCATTTCTTAAAAATAAAAACCACCGCGGCGATAATCAATATAAACCCGATTATATAGTTCCATTTCAGCTCTTCTTTAAGGTAAAGAATCGAAAAGACGCTGAAAACCACCAGTGTAATTACTTCCTGAATAGTTTTTAACTGCGCCGTAGTAAACTCGTAACTGCCTATTCTATTGGCAGGAACCTGAAAGCAATATTCAAAAAAAGCTATCAGCCAGCTGACAAGAATCACTATCGCCAGAGGTTTGTTCTTGAATTTCAAGTGGCCGTACCAGGCAAAGGTCATAAAAATATTTGAAATCGTCAAGAGAAGAATCGTTTTCATAGATTTTACTCCACAGATGAAAAGGATTAGTTTTATTTGAGGAATTCCTGTATGCCGTGCCGTATCAGCATAACGGCAATAGCGGCTAAAAGCAGACTCATTACCTTCGAAAGGGCTTTTGAGCCGGCATCGCCGAGAAATTTTATCAAATAATGCGACTGCCTGAAAACAGCAGCGGCAATCAAGATATTGAGCAAAACGGAAACAAGCGTCGGCAGCAGACCGTAACGTGAAACCGAAACCAGAGAAGTTGTCAAAACCGCCGGTCCGACTATCAAAGGAATGCCAATAGGCACCGAACCAAGGTTGTCGGAAGGCATCCTCCTTGTTTTTGTAGGGTTGATTATATCTGTAATTGAAATGCAGAAAAGGATAGCACCGCCTGCAATCATAAAATCCGAGATTGTTATGCCGAGAAATTGGAAGATAAGTCTGCCGACGAAAATAAAAATAACAGCGACAACAGAAGCAGTCCAGATTGATTGAATCAAGACGTGATTTTTTTCCTTTGCGCTTAGGCCATCAGTGAGGCTGACGAAAATCGGCAGAACTCCGAAGGCATCGACAGCCACAAATAATGGAATAAAAGCCAGAAATATTTCTTTAATCATTTGATTTACCATCCTCATCACCGCTATAGATTTTAGTATCCTGCCAGATGGAAGTTTTCTCTCTCTTGAAGGTCAGGCCTCTGCCGGTGTGAATCTGGTTTTCTTCGGACAGAAAATCGATGTGCTGCAATAATGCCCAGGCGGTGTTCTCCCAGCTCATCTGATAACCTCTCTGATGAGCCTGCTTTTCCATAAGCAGCCTTTTAGACTGATTAAAAATCAGATAGTCAAGGGCTTGGGCAATTTGTTCGACACTCGGTTCGCCGGGGTCGACTAAAATACCTCTTGCGTGTCTGCCGATGACAACGCCAGGCGGACATTTCCGATTCGAATGAATCAGCTCAAGCGCATAACGGAATTTTGTCGCTATCGCAACCCTGCCGCTGCCCAGCGTGTCGGCCAAAATACCGCTGGAAATCTGCTGCATATTTAGATACGGCAAAAGCATTACGTTGGAGACCCCATATAATTCGAGAAGCATCTTTTCCTCAATAAATGTGTCCAGAAACACCACATCGTATTTGTCGAATTCAACGCTATTGAGAGAATTTGTCTTGCACCACCGGACGTTTGCCTGCTCAAGAGATTCATTAAGGGTCTGCTGGAAACGCCTGAAAGGTTCGCCGTTGTCGTATTTAACGAATTCAGGATGGCATTGGCCTGCAATTAAATAAACAATCGAATTTCGCTGCTGAGGCGTGAGCGATTCGTTAATAAATCTGCCGAATCCCTTTATGCTGTACTGGAGCCCCTTGTCGGGTGAGAGCAAACCAATTGTCGTTACAAGAAAATGATTTACCAGACCGTATTTTTCCTTTATTACGAGTCGGTCGAATTGCGACGGATGCTCCATTCTTATGCCGTGGTCGATGTGTTTTATATTGTCCCGCTCAATGCCGTAAAGAGGTGATTCGAGAATTTTGATTGCGCTTTCAGTTGTAACGATAAGGCCGTTGCTGTAGTGCGCCAAATCCTGTATAACCTTTCGCTGATGCGCATCAGGGTCGTTCAGGACGGTGTGAAGATAAACTAGCGTGGTCAGTCCATTTTTATTAAAAGCCTTTGCCATATCGACGTAGTTTGTACCCTCGCCGTTTTTTCCGGTATCGTCGGGGTCGAGGCCGTATTCGTGCTGAAGAAGCACAACGGTTTTATTTAAGCCTTCCTTTGCGCGAGTCAGAATATCGTTAGTGATATTTCGCCAGGATTGCGGATTGTACTGGTCGATAATCAAATCTACCGGTATGTGATAAGGCAGCTTATCCTTGTCTATGGCAGCTACCCTGATATGTCCCACTTCGCCGGTGAGATTCTCAAGCGCGTTGGCGAGGTCTCTGCTGAAAGTTCCGATTCCGCACCTTCTTGGCGGATATGTACTGACTATTCGAATATTATACGGCATTATTTCCCTTTCTTATTTCATCAAAGAACGGAGTTTTTCTTTGTTCGACACAGCAGGCAGCGTAAAGATACATCGCGGCCGACCAGCTTTGCCAATCTTCGCCGCAGGGCTTACCGTCCTGTGCCCTGTGCCATTCGTTAAAACCAAAATCGACAGCAGCCACTCTACTTTGCCTGATTAAATTAGAAAGAGCAATAAGTTTTTGCTCAGCGAGCCTGTATCTGCCTGCCGCGACGAGTGCGGCGATATAAAAACCGCAGATAAACGGCCAGACTCCGCCATTATGATATTCGCCCGGCTGATTATATTTTTCGTATCGCTTCATCCAGTCAGGGTCTCCCGGCCGGGTGTATGGAAAGAAATTCGGCGGCAAATCCACCGCGAGGTCTTCTTTGGATTTCAAATTTTTACATTCTGTCTCTATCCATACAACGATTTCTTTAGCGCGGCTTTTGGACGCGATACCCGTCAAAATCGCCATACTGTTGCCGAGCAAATCAAAACGTTCGCTCTTGTGGACTTTGTATGACCATAGTGCATAATAAGGTTTGTGTTTCAGGACAAGACCTTCGTGAACGTGCCGCTGCTGACGTTCGCCCATTATAGCGAATCGCCCCATTGCCTCCTGAAGTTCGTTTGCCTGTTCATTCAGACCGAAGAGCCGAAGATAAGTATAAACGATTGTATTGACATAGAGTCCATATCCAACCACCCATTGTTCATCTCGCCAATCGCTTGTGGGAAGCTGGGCGACCATTATACGGTCGGATGGGCTCTGATATTTCATCCATTGCAGCGATTTTGCAACAGCATCTTCGAGAAAATCGTTTTCGCCGGCAGCTTTGCGGTATAAACCAACTGCCATAAGAAACAGGGGCGTTGCGTCACTTGAACCGCGGTCTTCTTTGTCGTGAACCAGCGAAGGAATATGACCGAGCCGGGTTTGGTTCTGCGCAAGCTTTTCAAGCACGCGTTTTAAAGTTTTCAAAAGTTTTTCTTCTCCGGACACCAGGACACCCAATGAGCAAATCATCATATCGCGTGTATAAGGCTCCGGATAACCCCAGCCGGCAGTTCTCGGCAGACCGCGATACGGACCGTGGTTGTTATGCAGCAAAACTTTTAATGCTGTTTCTTTAGCCGCCGATACCAGTTTTTGGTCTTTTTTATCCATTAGTTAATGCCGAGCCTTTTGGAAACAATATTTACAAATTTTTTCGCTACGACCCTGTAATCGAAATTTTCAACCGCTCTTTTTCGACCGTTGGCGCCCATTGTTTTTCGCAGGTCGGGATTGTTCATAAGCTCAAGAAGATATTTTGCGATATCGTGTATGCTTGCGCGGTAGTCAACAACTCGCGGCTCCTTAAATACGATTTTACTGTCGGGCTTAAAGCCGGATTCACTGCCGAGTATAGTTTCCTTTACGCTGATTTCCGTTGCTACGTCGGCCAGATAGGCCGTCTTGCCCTGAATCATCGTGTCCAGAACCCCCATCGCGTTGATACTGATAACCGGCTTGCCGCAGGCGTTGGCCTCGACCTGAATCATACCGAAGCCTTCGAGCCTGCTCGGCGCCGCGTAAATATCGCAGGACGCTACGAGGTACGGCATAAAATTTCTCGAAATCCTGTTGGTTGTGTAAATTACCTTCTTTTCAATACCCAGCTGTGTGGCAAGCTGCAAATCGGCAAGGTTCTGCTGTTCGGTTCTCGGCTGCGGCCAGACTTTGCAGACATATTTCCAGGCCGGAGCCGTATTGTCAATCAGCGCAAGCGCCTGCATAACTTCCTGAGCGCCTTTCGATGCGGCATCGCCGCCGATAGTAAGTATCATCATATCCTCTTCTGTAACGCCCAGCGATTCGCGAACCGTAGTTATTTTTGGGTCGTGCCTGTCATATGGGCAGAACGAATCCGTGTCGCAGCCGACCGGCAGGACCTCGATATTTTTACCGCTCAAACCGTCGCGGATGTAAACCTTTTTCACCCATTCCGATGTTACGAGTATCAAAGGCAGTTCTTCGAGAATTTCCCTGTAATTGGCGATATACCCGTCGGCCACGAGCCAGGGAACAGGCGTAACGCCGTAACGCTGCGGGTGCAGAACAAGATGCGGCGTATGTCCCCAGTAGCCGATGCCCACTACTGCGTCAGGTTTAAACCAGCGGTAGTACCATTCCTTTTCCTGCGGGGATTCGAAGTTTACCGCATAAACATCGACTCCCATTTCCTTAAGACCTCTGTAAAGCAAATCCCCCTGTGTAGCAAGGCCTCCCGGCGATGGCGGATAATCGTAAAGCACAAGCACTTTCATTTTTCAGTGTCCTTTGATGTTTTAAGCTCGTACGCCTCGGCATTCGAGACAACAGAAGCCTCGAAACTGTCGGGCGAAAAACCATAGCTGTTAATTATAATATCTTTTTTTTTCTGCAAAATATTTTTCGGCAAATCAATCACAATATCAGCGTCTTTTCTGGGCCGCGGCAGATACTTTTTTCCGCCATCCTCATAAGCGAACAGTAAAAGCCGTTTCGCCTCTAAATGTCCTTCTTTCCAGAGCCCCAAAACCGCCTGCGATACTTCTTCGTGACGAAGATGCCGGGTATATTCGCCTTTGGGACTATGGGTAAGGATAATATCGAAACTTCTTTGCGGCAGGGTATTTAGGATTGCCCGCTGAATATCGGATTGTTCCAAAGGTTTCTGGTCAGGTCCGTCGTCAAGGTCGGCCATAAAGCCTTTTGCACCAAAGGCTTTTACAACCTTAAGGAATTTCGGCGCTCTGTCGGGGTCGGATTTTCGGCACAGCGTCATTATCGTCCAGTTGATTTCAGGATGTATCAGTATAGTACCGCCTGCCCAGAGAGTCTCATCATCCGGATGAGCGACAATTACCGCTCCGGTTTTCATTTCAGCAAAAACGTCTTTTTCACTGTATGAATCCAAATCACCCTTTTAAGAATGAATTTAACAATTCAAGACTACTGCTAATTTTGTTTTTGTCAATTACCGGCTTTGGATTTATTATAGCCATAAAGCATTTCCTGACCGATAAAATGCCGTTTATCAGGCTGAAAAATAAGGCTTTTATTGTCAAAACGGCAGTTATGTTAATTTGGTTAATTTATCCTTAATAGCTGCCGATAAAGAGGATATGATGAAACCCTAATTAAAGGAGAGTTGAAATGGGAATTCAGAATTGGTCTGAAAATGTAATACTGGTAGATATTGAACCAGAGCCTGACATGTGTGATGAGCTAAAGACCGTGACGGATATGGTTCGTCAGCGGAAAAACTGCAGCGTAGTCATTGATTTTTCAGGTGCTGATATCGTAACATCATCCAGCCTTGCTCAATTGCTTAGACTGCAGAAGATTCTTGACGACCACAATCAGCAGTTTGTTCTTTGCGGCACAAGCCAAAAGACCAGAGGTATTTTCGCGGTTACAGGCCTGGACAAAGTCTTCGAATTCGTCGACGACAGATTTGTCGCACTGGCCGGTCTGCAATTGACTTCAAAATAACCGCAGTTGACAGCAGCGGCACAAAATGCTAATATCGCACCCCGTAAAAAGTCGTGGTAAGCGTATCAGGAAGCATTTATGAACAAGCAAATCGTGCAGCGAGTTGAAAAAGCACTTCAATACCATTTTTCCGACCATACTATTCTAAAAAAGGCTCTTACCCATTCCTCCGCCGCGTCTGGTAAACTCGAAAGCAATGAAAGACTCGAATTTCTCGGCGATTCTGTCCTCGGGATGGTAATCTGCCAGGCTCTTTTTGAGAAATTTCCAGGCTATCTCGAAGGAGACCTTACAAAAATAAAAAGCAAACTCGTCTCCCGCAAAACCTGCTCCTTTTTGGCAAATCAGCTTGACATAGACGATTTACTCGATATAGGGCCGGGCATGCAAAAAAGCAAGGCACTGCAGGGTTCCATATCAGCCGCCACACTGGAGGCTTTGATAGCGGCGATATTTCTTGACGGCGGTTTTGAACCGGCAAGGGATTTCATTCTGAGAGTCTTCGGCCAAATGATTGAACAGTCCGATGCTCAGCAGCATCAGGAAAATTACAAATCGCTTCTCCAGCAGTACTCCCAGCAGCATTTTAACCGTTCGGTTAGCTATGAAATCCTTGACGAAAAAGGACCCGACCATAACAAATGTTTCGAAAGCGCCGCTGTCATAGACCACAAGCGATATCCGAGCGCATGGGGTACAACCAAAAAAGATGCCCAGCAAAACGCCGCATATAACGCACTCGTCGAGCTGGACGTCATCAAACAAAAAAAAGAGTGAACCCTAATGCCGAAGGTGGGAATTGAACCCACACCCTCTTGCGAGGACAGGATTTTGAATCCTGCGTGTCTGCCAGTTCCGCCACTTCGGCGATACAATTGAATATTGAAAATTTAAGATTGAAGATTTTAATAATTTCGCCGAAGGCGATTCCATCAATTTTCAATCTTCATTCCACAATCTTCAATTTTTTAACTGTTTAGTTTTTTATAATAATTTTGAGTTTTTGTCAATTTAGTAATCAAGGAATACAATATTTTCCGGTGTCGCGACAACGTCTTTTTTGTCCTCGCCGAGAATATTCTTTATCTCGCTGCTATGCCTGCCGGCGATTTTCCTTAATTCTTCGCTGCTGAAATTCGTAACCGCCTTTGCGATAGTATTAAGCATTACCACATCGCCGCCGCTGAAACTGCCCGTTATGGATTTAATGCCTTTGGGCAGCAGTGATTTTTTCTTTTTTATCGCTTCTGCCGCGCCGTCATCTATCGTAATCGTTCCTTTTGCCGTGCTGTTAAGAATCCATCGCAGACGATTGTCCAGTTTTCGTTTGGGCATAAAGACCGTGCCGATATCATCGCCGGCGATGATTTTTGTTATCACATTTTTTATTTTGCCGTCGGCCAGAATGATTCGGCAGCCCGCATTTGCGGCGATTTTTGCAGCCTCGATTTTTGTTTTCATACCGCCGGTGGCAAAAGCCGAACCTTTCGAGCCTGCGCCTTTTTGGATCTGAGGCGTTATTTCGTAAACGACCTTTACGAGTTTTGCGTCATCGTGTTTCTTCGGATCTTTATCGTAAAGACCGTCGATATCGCTTAAAATTATCAGCACATCGGCGTCGAGCTTGCTGGCGACAAGTGCGCTTAATTTGTCGTTATCGCCGAAGGCTGTGCCGATTTCATCAGTTGCCACACAGTCATTTTCATTCAGGACAGGAACAACGCCGAGTTTTAAAAGAGTTTCAATGGAATTTTTTAAATTTAAGTAGGTCTGTCTATTGTTCAGCACTTCCGCAGTCAAAAGGACTTGAGCGCAGGTAAGAGAGAATTTGTCGAACGCTTTTCTATACTCGGTCATAAGCAGAGGCTGACCAACCGCTGCGCAGGCCTGACGCATTTGTATGCCGGCAATTGCTTCGGTTATTTTTAGTTTGCCCGCACCCATTCCAATTGCGCCGGAAGTTACAAGAACAACTTCTCTGCCGTTTTTAACGAGCTCGGCAACCTGTTTTGCGACAGAACATATAAACGGACTGTTAATGCCGCCGTCTTTGCTCAGCGTATTAGTGCCGATTTTTATCGCAATTCGTTTTGAATTAGTAAAATTTCGCATTATAGATGAAAATCTTTTTTCAATTTTTTATGTGTAAATGGTTTCGCATCAGGGCCTGTGTAATCGGCGACGATTTGTCCGCTGCCGATAAGTTTCCATTTATTTATAACCAGGCCTTCAAGGCCGACAGGCCCGCGTGCGTGAATTTTATTTGTGCTTATGCCGACTTCAGCGCCAAGGCCGTAGCGGTACCCGTCGCTAAAGCGTGTACTGGCGTTTAAAAATACATTCGCCGAGTCCACAAGGGTCATAAATTCAGCGGCCATGGTTTTGCTTTGCGTAACAATCGTGTCCGTATGGTGAGAGCCGTAAGTATTTATGTGGTCTATGGCTTCGTCAATTGAACCGACAGTTTTTATCGAAAGAATTTCAGCCAGGTATTCTGTCGCCCAGTCTTTTTCATCGGCAGGTTTTATGGCTATTATTTTTCTCGTTTTTTCGCAGCCGCGAAGTTCCACACCTTTTGCTTCGAGAGCATCTTTTATTAGAGGAAGAAATTTTCCAGCTATATCCTTATGGACAAGAAGTGTTTCCGCCGAGTTGCATACCGCCGCGTACTGTGTTTTTGCGTCAACGGTTATCCTGACCGCCATATCGATATCCGCCTGGCCGTCAATATAAACATGACAGATGCCGTCGGCGTGTCCCAGTACGGGTATGTTTGTATTTTCCATAATATAGCGGACAAACTGGTTTGAACCTCTTGGAATCAGCAGGTCGATATATTTATCCAGCTTGAGCATTTCCTGAACGTCGGCGCGGGTCTGTAAACACTGAATCCAGTTTTCAGGTATACCTGCTTTTACGCTTGCCTCGCGTATAATATCGTAAAGTACCTGGTTTGTATTCGCGGCTTCTGTGCCGCCTTTTAAAATCACGGCGTTGCCGCTTTTCAGGCGTAGTGTTGAAATCTGCACCAAAGCATCGGGTCGTGATTCGAAAATAACACCGATTAATCCTATCGGGCAGCTTACCTTGTAAATGTCAATGCCCTTGTCCATCTGCATCGCGTAAAGTGTTTTTCCAACTGGGTCGTCAAGTTTTATAAGATTTTCAATACCGCTGACTACGTCATTGATTTTATTTTCATCGAATTTGAGCCTTTTGAGCAGGGCGGGAGATATCTTATCATTTGCCGCCTTGTCCATATCCTGCTGGTTTGCCTTTAGAATCTCTGCGGTATTCTGTTTCAGAGTCTGGGCGATGGATTTAAGGGCGCTGTTTTTCTTTTCAGTGCTTATTGCTGAAAGCCTGATAGAAGCCTTCTTGGCTGATTGTGCAAGTATTGTTAAATCCATATCTTAAACCCTGTTTCTCCAAAATAAACGATTTAAGCAGGACATTTTAACAAGCAATCTGTAATTAGACAACGATTTTACATTCGGCGATTGAAAGTCTTTATATTTGACAAATTCAGGGCTTATCCGCTAAAATGCCGCCAATTATGCGGGCGTAGCTTAATGGTAAAGCTCCAGCCTTCCAAGCTGGTCATGTGAGTTCGATTCTCATCGCCCGCTTTTTATACAAGCATTTCTGGTAAACTGGGTAAAATAAAAAAGGTTTACAGGGTTGATTTTAGCCAAGTCCGATAAAAAAATTTGACAAATTTTTTAGAAAAATTTCTTTTTGTTTATTGACATAGTGGGGGCAGGTGGTAATATTTGGGTCGTAATGGTAATTAAGTGGGAAAGGTTCCATGCTTTTACTAACAGGTGAATACGAAAGCACGGTGGATGAAAAAGGAAGGGTTTTCATCTCCAACAAGCTCCGCAGTCAGATAGATTGTGATGAACACGGCAGCAGTTTTTATCTTGCCACGGGTTCTAATGGGGTGTTGTGCCTTTATCCTGAAAAATATTTTAAGCAGAATACCCTTACCGAATCGCCTGGAACAGTGGCGCCAGATGAATCGGTGGCATTTGAACGAATGAATTTTGCCTTAGCCAGCAAGGTAGATTTAGACCGGCAGGGCAGATTATTAATCAGCGAAAAAATCAGGAAGCGAGCCAACCTCGGCAGCAATCTTACGCTTATAGGTGTTCGCGACCATATAGAATTCTGGAACGCCGACGACTGGGAAAAATATGTTTCAGACCATTCGGCCCAGTTCCAGCAGCAAACAATGCAGGCCAGACAAACAGTACTGCAAAAACAGGGAAAAGAGTTATAGCTTTATTAAGGAGCGAGCGATGCATACGGATATCGACCACTGCAAAATTGTCAGCCAAAGCCTGACGGGCCTAAGACCAGCAGACGAACAAACCTTTAATTCCATTAACTTTCTGGCTGACAGACTCCAGACCGTTCGCAAGGCGCATCCAAGCCTGGCAGGCGTGGAGTTCTCACCGCAGGTACAGGCTCTTGTCGAGCAGGAATCTCTTCTTGCGATAAGCTAAACGGATTTGGCTGCTGTAGTTTTTAAAGCTGTTTGTATTGAAACAGTGGGAGTGAAAAGTGAATAATATGCCGGCTGAGCACAAACCCGTACTTGCCCAGCGGATTCGGGACGAGCTGAAATTGAAAAGCGATGCGGTAGTCGTTGATGCGACTATCGGTTTCGCGGGACACAGCAGAATATTTGCCGAATCGCTTGGCAGAGAGGGAGTGCTTATTGGTCTTGATGTTGACCCAAAATGCCTTGAAATCGCTCGGCAGAGTTTGAGTAATCTGCCGTGTAAGGTTTTGCTGCTTCGCCGGAATTTTTCCGAAATTGCCGATTGCTTAAATCAAGTCGGTATCGATGGTGCCGATTTGATATTTGCTGATTTGGGCGTGTGCTCAGGTCAGCTTGCGGATTTGGACAGGGGTCTGAGCTTTCAAAAGGATATGAAACTTGATATGCGGCTGGACGACAGGTTGGATGTTACCGCCGCGGATATCGTCAACGGCAGGGATGAAAAGGAATTGGCAGACCTGATATTTAAGTTTGGGCAGGAACGGGCGTCACGGAAGATCGCCCGTTCCATCGTTCATTACCGCAAATCCGCAAAAATTAAAACAACTACCGGACTGGTTGACGTTATTTGCCGAGCCCTGGGTTGCAGCCCGATGTCGAGGAGAAGCAAAATTCATCCGGCGACCAAAACATTCCAGGCGCTGCGAATAGCGGTCAATAATGAGCTTGACAATCTGGGTAATTTCCTCGATGCTATTCCATTATTGCTGAAAAAAGACGGCCGGGCGGCTGTTATAAGTTTTCACAGTCTGGAAGACAAAATGGTAAAGGAAAATTTCCGGCAGAACAAGACAGCCGGAGTTTACAATATAATTACAAAAAAACCGATAATGGCTTTACGGCCCGAAGCGTTTGAAAATCCGCGTTCGAGAAGCGCGAAGTTAAGAATAGCCGAAAAGCTGTAATATGAAAAAGGAGTTTCATCTATGACAACCGATGCGAAAATTGGATTACTTTTGGCACTGGTTTTTATTGTAGCTATTACTTTTGTTATTAATGGCCTGCCCGATTTTCTCAGCAAAAAGGACAAGGAGCAGGATACTGTAACTTATGTAAGTCATTACAAACCTGCCGAGCCGGGCATTGTCGGCGAAAGCAGAAATATCGCCGCGGCCCTGAATAAAAAAGAGGTACCGCTGGCCACATCACCCACGGCTCAGCAGCCAAGTCCGGCCTATCAGGCGATTCTTCCTGCGGCAAGCGAGGTCGTTAACAGCGTTTCCATACCTGCGCCATCGCAGCAGACAGTGGTAGTTGAAGTACCGGCCGCTGCCGCCGTTCAAAGTTCTGTAACGATTTACGAAGTCGAGGATGGCGACCGTCTGGCGGATATCGCTCAAAAATTTTACGGTCCGCAAGAGGGAAACAAGGTCGTCAATATTCGAAAAATTTACGAAGCGAACAGGAAAACGCTCAAATCTATGGACGAGCTGCAGGTTGGTCAGAAACTGGTTATACCGCCGCTGAGCGAAAAACAGCAGGCTCTTCTCAAAACCGGCCTGTTTGAAAAGACCGATAAAGAAGCAAAACCTGCCGCCGCCACTGCCGCACAACCAACTCAATCATTGAAAGAATATGTTATAAAAGAGCAAGACACGCTCTGGCAAATAGCTGCCAAGTATCTGGGCGACGGAAGCAGATTTGAAGAAATAGCGGCTCTGAATGAATCTATTGACGCGGATAATCTTGTTGTCGGCACAAAAATAAACCTGCCTGCCAAATGATTATTGCATTTGGTGACGGAGGCGGACGGATTTGACTTCATATCGTTATATTTTTGTTGTTCTTGTCATTTTCCTGGTTTTAATATCCACAGTTTATCTCCGCCGCAGCGAAAATCGAGAATTCTATAAATTCCGAAATAGCCAGGTAAAAGAAGCAAGATTGAAACAACAGCTCTGGCAAAAGCAGCTTCAACTGGAAAACTATATTAACCCTGCCTCGGTATCCAATGCGGTCAAAGAACAAACTAATAAGCGAGATTAATATTACCTGTGTCTTGTTTGAGATTATATGCGGAACAAAACAGCTTTAATTTTTCTTTCACTGATTGGCGCAGGTTTTATCGGCGTCGCTGTTCGCTGTTTCTATCTGCAGTATTATAAAAACGATTATTTTCAGCAGATTTCGCTCAAGGCCCAGCGTTCAAATTTTACCCAGCAGCCCAAAAGGGGGGCGATACTCGATTGCCGCGGCAGGATTCTTGCCGCCAGTTACGTTTCCGATACTATTTTTGCCGAGCCTCGAGCAATTGATGATATAAAAAAGACCGCTGAGGTTTTAGCCGGCATAATTGACGCAGCGGGTCCGCTCGAAATTACTAAAGCCATCCTTACGGCCAGGAACGCCGGCTATGCCCCGATAATCGCGGACATCAGACTTACGGATGCTCAGCGAAAGCAAATATCGTCGCTGCAGGGCATCGGCATCGAGAGCAAATGGAAAAGATACTATCCGCTTGGCAGTGCTGCAGCGCACGCTGTCGGTTTTATCGGTACTGACGAACAAGGATTGGCCGGTCTGGAGCTGCAGTACGACAAAATTCTAAGAGGCACTTTCGGCAGCAGCTCATTTTTTTCCGATTCCGCAAGGAGACCGGTAAAACTGAAAAGTTTCGGAGATTTTGCGCAGGACGGCAGTGATATTGTTCTTACGCTGGATTCAACCATTCAGGAAATTACGTATGAGGCCCTTAAAAAACAGGTAAGCGAGTTCGGCGCCGAGTCCGGCGTGGCGATGGTGATAGACCCGTGTAATGGCGCAGTGCTTGCCCTGGTTTCACTGCCTGGTTTTAATCCATCTGACCTGAAGGGAGCGGACGAAAAGAGCCTGGGCAATCATATGCTTTCAGACCCGTTTGAGCCGGGCAGTATTATAAAGCCGGTTATCGCCGCCTGGGCGATTGAAACAGAATCGATTAATCCGAATGACACTATTTTCTGCGAGAACGGCAGTTACAGCGGCAAAGGATTTGGAACTATCGGAGAATATCGCGAAGGAGGATATGGCACTCTTTCTATCAGCGGGGTTCTCTCACATTCGAGCAATATCGGAATGGCTAAAATCGGCCAGAAGATGGGCAGTGCCAAACTATACGAAGGTCTCAAGCTTTTCGGCTTCGGTCGCAAGACAGGAATAGATATTCCCGGCGAGGACAGTGGTATTGTCTGGCCTCTTAAATTCTGGACAGGCTACAGTGTCGCGCGTGTACCCTTCGGCCATGAGGTTTCCACCACCTCGATGCAAATGGCTTGTGCCTTTTGTACGCTGGCCAATCACGGCAGACCGATAAAGCCTCATCTTGTAAAAGCAGTTGTCAACAGCGATGGAAATAAAATAAAACTTCAGGAACCGGCACAGATGGCCACTTTCATCGTAAACGAAAAAACCGCCAGATGGATTGTCGAAAAAGCGCTTGTAGAGGTTGTACAGGAAGGTACAGGTAAAAGAGCGGCTATTGAAGGTCGGCAGGTCTGGGGAAAAACAGGCACCGCCAACATCGCCGACAAGAGCAAAGGCGGCTACGATGAGGAAAATTACGTAGCGTCATTCATAGGCGGCTGTCCCGCTGACGAACCTGCGATGGTAGTCTTGGTCTCGCTTCGCAAACCGAACAGAAGTCTTGGCAAAGGTTACGCCGGCGGCGCAGTTGCCGCGCCTGCAGCGAAGGAAATCATTGAGAAGACTCTGACCTACCTAAAACTTTAGATTTAAGATTTAAAAATTTAAGATTGAAGATTTGTGGAACCGCCTGCGGCGGGATTTTTTAAATTTATTTAAGGTATCCTGTTTCAATACAATGATTGACGATATCTCGCGCGATTGGTCCTGCGTCGCTTGAGCCGTGCTGGCCGCCTTCGATAACTACGGCAAAAGCAATTGCTTTTGTGCCGCCGTATTTCGCAAAGCCTGCGAACCATGCGTGATAAGGCCTTTCAGTTGAACCGGTTTTGCCGTACACCTTTACTCCTTTTTCTTCAAAGCCTGCGTCGGCAAACTGTGAATATGCCGTTCCGTGCGGCTCGGTAACGACCGCGTGCATACCATCGTAAATCACAGCGATGGTTTCATCGCTTATATTCAAGCTGTATCCTTCGTCAGTTGGTTCTGTCGCGATGATTCGCGGCCTCTTGTAAAAACCCCGGCGTGCAAGGGCTGCGAACGCGTTTGCAACCTGCAGCGGCGTAGCGCGAAAATTGCCCTGGCCGATACCGAAAAATCTTCTCTCCGCTGCATCAATTGGCGGCAGAGTTCCCGTTTGCGGTATTGTGCTTGATATGATACCTGCCGATTGCGGTAAAGTCCTGTCGATTGTTTCCGTTTCCAGAGCGTTTTTGCCGAAACCGAAGTTTAGCAGAAATTGCTGCAATATTCGCGGTTCAACTCGTGCCGCAATGTGCGAGAAATATATATTGCAGCTTCCTCTCAATGCGTTGCGGGCCTTATTACCGCCTTCGTAAGCCCACACATCATCGTGCCCTGTGCCATGAGTCCTGAAAATCAGGCAGTTCGGCCAGCCTGGCGGCGCCGATGAGGAAGGACAGGATATAATTTCATCAGGCGTTACTTTCTTTTCTTCCATAGCGGCGGTAAGAATAAACGGCTTTGCAGACGAGCCGGGCGGATAAGTTTCAGTTAAAGCCCGGTTGAGCAGAGGATGATTTTTATCGGCCGCCAGTTTCGAATAGTCGTCTCTTGCGTTGTTAAGGTCAAAATCGGGAATTGATGCCATCGCGAGAATATCGGTCGAATTTACATCTATTACCACGATGCCTATCGCTTTGCCGAAAGTCGGATTCAGATTCGGGTTGTTCAGCAGGTCTTCTATTTTTTGCTGCAGCTCAATGTCTATTGTTAGTTTTACATCTCTTCCGAATTCTCTTTCCGTTTTGCTGACAATCTGGTTGTCGATGTCATAAACAATTTTCCCGGACCTTCCTCTTAGGTATGGTTCGCACACGTATTCTATGCCGCAAAATCCGATTAAATCGCCGACAGAGTAATTATTTGGCTCCTCGTCGGCAGAATTCCAGGGTTTGACCCAGCCGATAAGCTGACAGGCCGAGTTTTTATACGGATAAATTCGCTTGCTTGTCGGCAGGACTTGAACGCCCTCAGTGTCGATGAATTTAAGCTGTGCCGCAAGGACCTGGTCGTCGTTTTCCAGCTTCATCATCGGCTGCGGCTGATGCATTTCTGCTATATCGACCTGCGATGCCAGCAGCAGTCTTTCATTTGCGTCCGGCACCGCCTGGGAAAAATCCTGTTTCGGATATTTTCGTTTGCCTGCCAGGTAATATCTCAGTTCCCATATCGGGTCGTTAATCTGCCGGTTTATCTGCTCGGTTATTTCCTGCGGTGTGCAATTTTTAAACTGGGCGCATTTGGCGATAATTTCGTTTAAAGTATTATAGTCCTCCTGAAATTTTTCCTTTATCTTATTTTTTTCAGACTCATCGGAGCATCGCAGTGACTGCAGCAGCCAGAACCGCTCGTCGGCAAGACGGGCAAAACGGTAGTCAATACAAATCGTAAAACATGCCTCGTCGGTCGCCAGAATCTTGCCGTTCCTGTCGAAAATTTTGCCGCGAAGAGCGATAAGGTCTGTGCATTTACCTGTCCTGATTCTCTCAAGCTGGTTCTGCCATGCCGAATGCGGATTGAACTGAATATAGGCAAGCCGCCCGATACATACCGCTGCGAACAGAGTGCAAAAAAGCGCGAAAATTTTTAACCGTTTGTTAGACATCGTTTAACTATCGTTCTTGTGGTTTTGCGCCGAAGCGATGGATGCCCACGCCGATCCATTTGCCTAAAGTTATAACAGGCCATCTGATGAGAAACCATAAAATGCCGGAATAAACCGAGACCGCGAATATTTTAAATGGCCCGCCTGTTGTTGAGGGAACCCTGAATTTCGCCAGTATTACCGCCATAGAATATGCTAAAACCCCCGCTGCGATAATCGTAAGAGCCTGCTGACGGGTATGTTTCAGGAGAATCACTTTCTTGATATGAGACAGTGCCGTGCCGATGATTCCAAAACTTAAAAAGCATGGGCCGATTTGCGTGCCCGTGATATCCGTCGCCAGTCCAATCGCGAAAGAAGTTATAATCACGTCGTAACTGTCGCAGTTTATCGCGAAATAAACCAGAAGTACCAGAAGAATATCAGGCTTTATATGCATATCCGTCAGCGATACTATGTCCATCAGTGCGCTGGACTGAATCACTGCGGCGGCTAATATCAGAAATGTAAATCTGACCCATTTCATTTTTTATCCCGTCTGGTTTAAAACAATCACCGCTACGTCGGTTATGTTATTAAAATCATAAGCGGGCTCAACGGTAATATCCCAGACGACAGGATTTTTCTCGCCCGCTGTGCATTTAGATATTCGTCCGATGATTCGCATCGACCGCAGGAACCCCGACTTCTCGGCCGCGTAAACATTAAAGCCCGCTTTAATTTTATATTTCTGGGGGATATTCAATACCATCGCGCCGTTTTTATCATTTCCATGCATTGTGCCGTTAAAATATGTATTGATATCAGGCGCTGAAATCTTGATTGGAAGTTTGCAGGCCGAGCTTGTAATAAGTTGAACACTTGAAATATCTGTCGAGACCTGCTCGATTACGCCTATTACTGCGTTATCGCCCAGTACATACTGGCCGGCCTTAAGTCCGTCTGTTGAACCGCGGTTTATTATAAATTGACGGTCTTTTCTGCTGACGACTTTTGCAAGTACAAGTCCGGTCGATGGGTCAGGTTCGGTCAATCTGACCTTGCCGAGCGTTTCCATTTGTCTTTTCTGCTCGAAAAACTCATTCTGCAAATTTGAGAAAGCCACCCATAGTCTGTTGTAATCGTGTCGGGTTACAAAATCAGGCGATGAGCTTTGCGGCTGGCGATTATGTGTCGCCGATGACCCCATATTTAAAAAATAACCAAAAATATCAATGAAGGCGAAATTTACCCGCGATGTTACATTTTGCGGCAAAAGAAGAAGTATGCACCCGAACAAAAACAGGCTGATAAAAAGTGTTAGCTTCGAAGGTTTGAACTGTTTACGTGCCATTGACTCATAGAAAATTTATTATTCCCAACCGCCGGTATGGTCCATCGTGTCTTTCCATATTTCCAGGTTCTCAAGATAAACGCTTGTGCCTCTGGCCACGCAGGTAAGAGGCTCATCGACGCGTATAACTTTTAAACCGGTCGCGTTGGAAAGAACTTTATCCATTTCCCGCAACAGCGAGCCGCCGCCGCAAAGATGCATTCCGTTATCAATTAAATCCGCCGCAAGTTCAGGCTCAGCTTTTTCCAGCGTCTTTGTAACCGCCTCAATAATTCCTGCGATTGGTTCCTTCAGCGCTTCGCGGATTTCCTCGCTCGTTATGACAATTTTTCTGGGCAGGCCGGATATCGTATCCCTGCCTGCGATTTCCATTGTAAGTTCTTCTGCCAGTGGTGCAGCCGAGCCGAGCTGAATTTTCACCTGCTCTGCACGCGGTTCGCCGATAAGAAGATTATATGTCCTTTTAAGATGAATGATTATTGCCTCGTCCATATCGTCGCCGCCGATGCGTACCGATTCACACGAGCTTATATCGGCAAGACTCATAATAGCGACTTCCGTTGTGCCGCCGCCAATATCGATTATCATCGACGCCGTCGGTTCCGTAATCGGAAGTCCCGCTCCGATACCCGCCGCCATAGGCTCATCTACAAGAAAGACTTTTCTTGCTCCGGCCCTTTCGGCGCTGTCGATTACAGCACGCCGTTCAACTGCTGTTATACCGCTTGGCACGGCAATAACCACTCGCGGCCTTATAAGTCCTCCGCGGCCGTGAACCTTGCGGATAAAATAGCCGAGCATTGCTTCGGTAATTTCGAAATCGCTGATGACGCCGTCTTTCATTGGGCGGATTGCGGAAATGCTTCCCGGCGTTTTGCCGAGCATTTCACGGGCGACAAGGCCTACAGCTTCGCCGTTGTTCAGAACTATATTGGTTCCCTTGCGGACTGCCACTACGCTTGGTTCATTTAGAACGATGCCTTCGTTGCGGACGCAGACCAGAGTATTACAGGTGCCCAGGTCAATCCCCATGTCCATACTGAACCAGCCCAATATCGTGTCCAAAAACACGCCAAATCCTTTCAAAAAATACAGCAGCCGCTGTAATAGTCCTGTCCGAGCTGTTAGTTAACGAATGTTCTCCACAATTTTTAAAAGCGTTCCGTAATCGAAAAAACATTTATAAGCGACAAAACCGGCGGTTGCCGCAACAGCTCCACACGCCAGCGCCAATAGAGCCGTATAGAGATTGCTTGAGGCCTTTACTTTGCCGCTCGTCTGTTGTTCGCTCATTTTAGTTCCTGTTATTTCAAAATTTATTGCTGATTCTACCATGTTGTGGAAGCTATATCTCCGGCCTGGGGTTGCTGTTGTACTAATTCCAGCGTCCCTGCCGATTCTTCCGTATCCACATCCTTTACTCTTATATCGCAGATAAAGGCGTCATTTCGTGTAATGTGAAAAACCATTCCTTTTTCCACGCCGTCTGCCGTTCCTATTGAAAGCGTTGCCAGACTGCCTTCTACTGCCGTGATTTTTCCCTGAAGGGCCGCACTGCTGGCCGGCTCAATCGCTTTGGTTGCCGAATCGGGCACAGCGGTTATCGGCTCAACGGTTTCGGTTTTACCGCTAATCCTGCTTTCCAGGTTTGACTTTTCTTCCAGCAGTCTTTTCTTTTCCGCGTTCAGCGACTGGAGCTGAACCATTTTTTCTTCGAGACTTGCCGTTATTTCGTTAAGATTTTTGCTCAGTTTAATGCTTTCCGCACGTGCCTTGTCGAGTTCTTCTCTTGTTTGTTTTAAGGAGCCTTCCATTCCGCTGACAGTCCCCTCGAACTTCAGTGCCGCTGCGGCAAGAGTCTGTACTTTCTCGTCGAGGGCGTTTTTGTCACGCTTGACACTTTCCAAATCCTGTTCGAGTTTCGACTTTTCAACTTTCAGCGATGCTATCTCGCCGTCAAGCCTGTCGGAAAGGCTTTGCATCTCGCGTTTCTTTTCTTCAAGCTGTTCTTTATAGCTTGTGCTTGTCTGGCGCAGGGTTGCTAAGTCGCCCTGTGATTTCTCATAGGCCGCTTTGTAGTTCCTTGCTGTACCAACGTATGTTATGACGGTTCCGCACAGAAAAAGAGAGAACAATGATAGCAATACTATTAAAATCTTTGTAAGAGCGCTCAACTTTTACTCCTTTCGTTGCAGGTTTCCAGGCTGATTACGATAAAAAATATACTGTCCGGTAGTTTCAGGGTTACCCGTCTTCGGCGGGTTCTACCATAAGACTTGGACTGATTTTACGGATTTGCAGCGTTAAGGTCAAGTTATTTTTACTGTTATAAAGGTGTTTTACCGGCCCTTGGCGAGTATAAAAATGCTTTTTGTGCAAGCCAGTTGGACGAATGGCGACTCGTTTTTAAGTAATTTAGGTAAATGGGCTATCAATGGTTCTGTGCCGATTTGGCCTATTGCCAGAGCTGCAAGGGTATTTCGGCGCTCAGATATCGCTTTTTCAACCTGTTCTGGATTGTTCAGATATTCAAGAACGACTATTTCACCGCTTTTGTCGCCAAGGATGCCCAATTCCTCGGCCGCGGCAAGTCTCACCTCAGGCACCTCATCGTCCAGAATGGTAATTATGGCGTTTGCACCCTTACTGCCGCCAAATGCGCCCATCGCACGAGTGCCCATATATCTATCGTCTGCATAAACACTTATGAGCATTGTCCATATCTTGGCATAAATCTTCTCATCGCCTATTTGGGCAATCGCCTCAGTCGCACTAAAAGCCGTAGCGTCACTTGAATCCGGATTATTTTTGAGCTTATGGAGCAGAGGCAAAGAATGCTTACTTTTCAGTTTACCGAGCAGCAAAGCAACATTGGCTTTTACCGTTTGGTCGCTTGAACCGGCCGAATCCTCTATAAGTTTAAGATTGTTTACCTCGCCCAGCTTGCAAAGCCCATAAGCACTTGCAATTGCCACATTTAGGTCGGCATCTTTCAGCATTTTCGTAAGCTTCTTTTGCCCCGATTTGTACTGCGTATCCCCAATAGCTATAGCTGCCGCAAAGCGAACAAGCGAATCAGGGTCGTCCAAAAGCGCGACAACTTTCGGCATCATCTCCATCTTTTGGCCCGAAGCTACCACCTCAATAGCATTGGCCTTAATCATACCGTCAGAATGTTTCAGACCGAGTAATACGATTCTTTCAGCCTGAGGAACAAGACTTTTTATAGACTCGGCTTCTTTGCAGTAACCATTTGCGATCAAAAGAGTTATAGTTAAAATAATGCAAATTTTTCTCATTATATGCTTTCTGCTTATATTTTCTTTATTCTAATATTATATATCGACACAACAGCGGTTAAAATAAAACATATCGCACAGCCGATATCGAGTAATTGACCATATTTACTGAATGCTGTGACCCTTTTGTCAATTGTTACCGTGTCGGCAAACCAGCCTCTTTGGCCGGTTCTTTGAATAGCCTGTTTGGCCAGCGTGCCTTCTGAAAAGCCGTACTTTATATTTCCGAGCGAATCTATCAGACAACTAATTCCTGTATTGGCACAGCGGATTACCGAAAGCCGGTTTTCCACCGCCCGAAATACGCAAACCGCCATGTGCTGACTCAATTCGCTGCTTGCCTTTATTTTTTCGCCGTCTTTTCGGACAAACCAGCCATCGTTGGTTATATTTACGAGCCAATCCGCCTTCTTCAGCCCTCGGCCTTGCCGAGAGGCAGGCGAGACCCCTCGGCTCGAAAGCCGCGAGGCTTGCGGCTCGCCCGCCGGCGGGTCCGCCCGTTTGTTTCCATTATTATCGAGCGTCAGTTTCCTGCCGATTATCGGGATGGAGTCTTCGTAACAAATCATTACTCCGAACCTGTAAGTTTTATTTTGCCGGGGCTGAGGCATTTTAAAAATCGTGTATTCGTCCCCGGCATCCAGCATATAATCATTGGTATAGGGCGTCAGCATCTTCAGCAGTTTCATCATAAACGGCAGGGAGTTTTTAAAAGGAACATATTCGCCGAACGGCACAATCTTGATTTTGTTATAGTGCCGGCGGGGGCCGATATCATTAGGCTCATATAAAAACGCGGAATTATAGTTGGTTTTGAGTTCTATCTTATCGTCGATGACATTGGCGTCGCCGGCGAAGGCTCCGACAAGAAGATAAACGCCTTCGTTTGCGTGCCGACGCAGGGCGTTATGAAATATCTTTGTGGTGCTGTCTTCGCCAATAAGCTTTAAGTAGCTTTCGTCCAGAATCGCTTCGACCATAGTCTCGGGCCAGATAATAAGCGCCGGCCTTGCCTGCGATAAACAATCTCTGCTGTCGGTCAGCATATTCAAAAATGTTATTTCAGCAGGCTCGCATTCTACGCCTGATTTGACGGGCACATTCGACTGCACAACGCCGATTTTCGGTCCTGCCTCGATAAAGCGGGGCGTCTGGTCGATTTTGTATCGGCCGTAGTAAAGAACTGCCGCAAGAGCAGCAGCAGTAATCAGACTTCCGATGAAAGCGGATTTTCTGAAAGAATTATTTTTGAAACCCAGAATGCTTTCGCAGGCGACGCCGTTGATCATCGCGATGATAAAACTTATCCCGGCAGTGCCGAAAATATCGGCAATCTGAATCAGCGGAATATTTCTGTACTGGCTGTGCGCCAAAAACCGCCAGCTGAACAGCCAGCCCCACGCAGCCTCTGCGCCGACAACAAGTATCGGCAGCGAAAGCCACAGCGGAATTCCCTTTCGCACGCAGTACCGCAGACTCATCGCCAGTATCGGCCAGTAAACGGCCAGATAGAGACAAACTACAATCCAGCCGGGAATAGTTATTGGTATCAACCAATAGAGATTTCCGAGCCAGTACAAAAGCCCGACGATATACGAAACGGCAATTACGGGCAGGTTTTTTTCATTTACCAGCGAGGCGATTACAAACGGCACAAGCGCAATCCACGCCAGAAAAGCGATGCTATAAGGCGGCCCAATTACCGTCAGCAAAACAGCCGATATCGCAAAATATACTATAAACGGGATGTTCTTTTTGGACACTAAAACCTCCGGCTTTAATTTCACTTTCTTTTTTCCCAGCCGATGAAGTCCTTCAGTACCATCGCTATCTGTCCTGAATCGTATTTTTTACCGTTGTTCATACGCAGGGCGAATTGCTTTGTAAAAATCTCGAGAATTTTACTGCTGGCAAGGATTTTTATTTTATCCAGTCCACTTTCGACGAATAATCTCTTTATTTCATCGATTTCCATCGGATTGAAATACAGATTTCCTGCCCTGAGCGAAGTCGAAGGGTCAGCCTGTTTTGTTCGTTTGTTTATCTGGGCGATTCTTTCGATTGTATTTTTTACATAGCTTTGCGAAATATCGATTCCGCAATAGTTTCTGCCGTACTTTGCGGCGACGACCGCCGTAGTTCCCGATCCGATAAACGGGTCGAGTACGCAATCGCCTTTGTTTGAGCTTGCGGCGATAATTCTGGCAAGCAATAACTCCGGCATCTGGCAGGGATGCCAGAGTTGTCTTTCCTTGAACGTGCCGCAAACGCGGGAAAAACTGTCCCATACATCGTCAGGCGTCTTGCCGACCGAGTTTGCGCGTTTATCGTTGTAAATTAACTGTCTGTCCGATGGCGTTCGTATTGCGTAATCGTTGAACGTGAAATTCTTTTTATCTTTGACGAAATAGAGTATATGCGTATGCGAGCGGGCGAATTTATTTTTCGTCTGCTGGCCGAACGTGTAGTGCCAGACAATCCAGTTTCGACAGAACAGGCCCAGCATATCTTCTGCGATTATTTTCACCTGTGCCGCGTAATCGTCGCCGATAGCGATATAAAATGAGCCCCTCGGCTTGAGAACATTGTAGCAGGCGGTCATCCATTGTCTTGTCCAGTCGATGTAATGCTCTTTTTCTTTTTTATCGTGGTATTTATCGTATTTGTAGCCGATATTGAAAGGGGGGTCTGCGAAAATAAGGTCGGCAAACGGCTCTTTGATTCCGTTCAGTATCTCTATACAGTCGCCGGCGATTATTTTGTTAAGCAGTTTGTCCACGTCGCTATTTTAGCGCGATATTATAGGATTGCAAGCCGGATTATTTCCGCCTGCGGCCGAGGATTGCAAGTCCACCAAATGCCAGAAGGAGCATTGAAGCCGGCTCGGGAATTTCGGCGACACGGAACCCGACTTCGTAGCCCTCGTAGTCTGGGACGCCGTTGTGGTTCCGGTAGGATGCCGCCAGGGAACTGCCGCCGGGGCTGGAGTAGTACGACCCACCGCGAAGGACACGATTGGAACCGTCAATAAGAGTTTCGTTCCATTCCCAGACATTACCCATCATATCAAAAGTGCCGTTCTGCTCTTGTGTACCAGTATTTATATTCCAAGGAGCACCGATAACACTGTTATAATTCGATTGCACGCCAGCGATAGGGACGGTATCTGTACCATTGGCATAGAATGAATAGCCGCTGGCGTTTGGTTTGAAATAAGCAGCCTTGTACCATTCATCTTCGGTTGGGATGACGTAAGTTGTTCCATAAGTCGAAATTGACGAAACCCTATCGATTTCCTGAAAATTGCCGCTTATGTCGAACTTGTATGCTCCTGAATATTTATTGCCGCTCGTTAAATAATTGCAGAACTGGGCTGCTTCATACCATGAAATTGAAGCCACTGGCTGATTGCCGCTCCAATATCCTGAATCCCCAATTCCTGCGGCAGTGTTTATTGTCTGCCATTGAGTAGCGGTAACCTCGTACTTGCCGATACGGTAATTAGAACTAACCGCACCATAGCCAGTGGTGCCGTCATTTGTCATAACTTGCGTATCCGGCGCATTGCTCGCATTGCCGATAGTTACAAAATCAATGTCAATTCCGCGTATGGTGTCAGCCGAAGCAAAATTCACTGCTGCCATCACACACACGAAAACTATCAAAACTCTTAAATTTTTCATTTTCTTCTTCCTCACCAAAAACTTGTTATTGTTTTTTTTCTTCTCAATTAATTTGCGCAAAAATACCGCTGAGTCGTAAACGAATGGGAAATTCTCAAAAACAATTGCATTTTCTTCCTTCTCCATTCCTGATAGAGGATTATACCTGCAAAATCCTTACAAATCAACATTAATCAATTAAAAGATAAAATTTATCCAAATAAGAATAAAAAATCCGTGTTTTTTCGTGTCTTAGTGCCTTTGCGGCTATTCCAGCGGCCTGAAAAATGTGCTTGCATAAGGGATTACAATGCTTATAATTAGCTTAAAATCGCGGGTGTAGCTCAGTGGTAGAGCGTCACGTTGCCAACGTGAATGTCGTGAGTTCGAGCCTCATCACCCGCTGTGATTTGGTATTAGGTTAGAGTATATTTTTAGTTCTAAATTCTATACTCTATACCCTATAAAATATCAGTGAGGTACCGGCTAACGATAGTCTGGCGCTGGTCGCTGATATGTCATAAGGCCGATTTAGGGCTTCAGGACATATACGACCTGAAGTCTTTTTGTTTTATTAAGGGATCTTAAACATATAGGAGCTTCAAATGGCAAAGGAAAATGACACAACCCAGGCCGAAACCAAGGACGAAATCAAAAACATCGTAAAAATCACCGATGCAGGTCCCTGCAAAAAGAAAGTTACGGTTGAAATCCCCGCCGAGAAAATAACCAAAGTTCTCGATGAGCAGTACGACCAGTTCCGCCGTGACGCTCTTGTGCCGGGCTTTCGCAAAGGCAGGGCACCGCGCAGACTGCTTGAAAAACGATTCGGCAAAGATGTTACCGAGCAGGTAAAGCTCAAGCTCCTTGCCGATGCGAGCGAATCGGCTTTGAAGGATAAAAACGTCGAGGCGCTGGGCGAACCTGAAATCGACCATGAAAAAATCGAGCTGCCGGCGACCGGCCCGATGAAATTCGAATTTGAAATTGAGACAAGGCCCGACTTCAAACTGCCGGAACTGGAAGGCATACCCGTCGATAAACCGAAACTGGAAGTTACAAACGATATGGTCGAGCATGAAATCACCGAACTGCAAAAGCGTCTGGGCACCTGGAAGCCCAAAGACGGCAAAATCGCCGCTGAGGACCAGATTGTCGCCGATGTCACTTTAAAGGCCGGGGGCGAAACAGAAAAAATTGCCAACTCCGAAATCCACGTCCGCCCGCGAAGCTTTGTCGGCAAGGTGGTTATCGATGACCTCGACAAACTGCTGGTCGGCGCAAAGGCCGGCGATACCAAGACAACATCGACAGATGTCCCAACGACTTTCTTCGAAGAAAAATACCGCGGCAAAAAAGTCGATGTCGAAATAAAAATCAACGATGTAAAAACACTTGCACCAGCGGAGATGGACGAGCTCTTCTTCAAGAGAATCGGCGTTGCGAATAAAGACGAATTAAAAACCCATATTCGCCAGAGAGCCGAACGCGACCTCGAAAGACAGCAGCGCGATGTGATGCGGCAGGAAGTCCGCCACTATCTGCTCGGCAAGGTCAGTTTCGACCTTCCGATGGACGTTGTCGGCGACCAATCAAAGAGCATTCTCCAGCGGCAATATACAAGACTGCTGCTTCAGGGCCTAAAGGCCGAGGAAGTTCAAAAACAGATGGAGCAGTTAAAGGCCGCAAGCGAAGAGCAGGCCAAAGAGCAGCTCAAGGCCTTTTTCATAATGGATGCGATAGCCAAGAAATTCGATATCAAGGCAACCGATGAGGAAATCAACGGCTATATCGCACAGGCCGCGATGTACAGACAGGTAAGGCCGGAAAAGCTGCGTGAGCAGATGGCTCGTGATGGTTCGCTCACAGAGGCGGCTCTTGAGATAAGGGAAATCAAGTGTATAGATAAGATTCTCGAAACGGCAAAGGTTAGCGAAGTTGCGCCTGAAAAATTAGCCGCAAAACACAAGACCGAGCACAAACATGAACCTGCAAAGAAACCGGCCCCGAAAAAAGAGCCTGAAAAGGTCGAAAAGAAGGCTGAAAAAGCCGAAAAGAGAGAAGAAAAGCCTAAAAAGGAAACAAAGGCTGCACCCAAGAAACCTGCACCAAAGAAAAAAACCAAATAGTCATTCCCGCGAATGCGGGAATCCATAAATTACCAAAGCCCCCAATTTAACGTTGGGGGCTTTTATTTTAAAAGTATTTTATATTTTTGTTGACTTTGTAAATCCAATATGTAGAATTAGTGTTTTTGGTGTGTATCCTTTCATCTCTCAAGAGTATGCTTCCAATAAATCTAATCGAGAGATAGTATGTTTAATGGCCTATAGACAGGCCAAGGAGAGTAAAGTGAGTATAGGAACAGTAAAATGGTTCAATTCAGAAAAAGGTTATGGTTTTATCAGTCCGGATGACGGCGGCAATGATTTGTTCGTCCACCACTCGGAAATTAAAACCGTAGGTTACGCAAATCTCGATGAAGGGCAGAAGGTTAATTTCGAGGCTGGACAGGGCAAAAAAGGCCCATGTGCCAACAACGTAACCCCATACGTAAAAGCCTCGGCCCCAGTCGCGGCAAAAGCAGCCCCGGCCGCGGTCGAAGCAGACGAGGTAATCTTAGACAAAGCAGAGGATGAAATCCCACTTTTAGAAGATATAACCCCGGCTGATGCAGAGATAGAAGTAGCCCCGGCTTAACGTATCAGCAGGACTTGCAAAACTCGAAAGGCTCGCTCAGGAGGCGAGCCTTTTTTTACGCGCTGCCCCGCACCAAAAAAGAAAACCAAATAAATCAGGTCGAGCGATTTTTGTTACTGTGGGTGTTTCCGAGCGGCCGATTGTTTTATGCCGTTTTAAGCGTTACTTTGTCGGACAGAAGATAAGATATCCTTTTCGGATTCTTTGATATTTCCGACAGGCAGTGAGAGTGTAAACGATGTGCCTTGACCCAAAACACTTTTAACCTCTATATATCCACCGAGTTTTTCAGCTAACTGCTTTGCGATTGTTAGCCCAAGACCGGTTCCGCCGTATACTCGTGTTGTGCTGCTGTCTACCTGAATGAAGGGCTGAAAAATCAGCTCTAATTTATCTTCCGGGATGCCGACGCCGGTGTCTTTCACCTCAAATCGCAGAAGAGGCGGTTGGTTTTCCTGATCGAATGAAACAATAAGATACACATATCCTGCATTAGTAAACTTAATGGCATTGCCAATGAGATTTATTAAACACTGCTGCAGCTTTAATTTATCGGTCTGAATAGAATCGGGCAATTGGCCCTGTTGAATGACCCGAAAATCGAGCCCCTTGTCATTGCTCTTTGGCTGCATCAGCGTTTCAACATCGTCAAGCAGTTGCGAAACCGATGTGTCGGTGCTATTAATGACGACTTTTCCCGATTCAAGGCTGGGCAAATCCAGGATGTTATTAATAATCGCCAAAAGATTTGTTGCTGATGTTCGGATGAAGGTTAAGAATTTTTTTTGCTGTTCGTTCAGGGATTCTTCGGCAAGCAAATCGCCAAAGCCGATAATCGCATTCATCGGCGTACGTATTTCATGACTTATATTAGCGAGAAACTCACTTTTTAATCGACTGGCGCTTTCGGCCTCTTCTTTTGCAAGAATTAATTGTTTTTCAGCATTTTTCCAGAGCGTAATATCTTTGTTGACGCCGCGGTAACCCAGAACTTTGCCTTCATTAAAAACCGGTACGCCGTTGGTTAACATACAAATTTGTCTGCCGTCTCTGGTGACCAGCCAGTTTTCCATGTCCTTATAGGGCTCTTTGTTCAATCTTTTCCCGGAAATTATTTTTTCGATTCGCTCTGCTTCCAGTTTGGTCATAAAGTCCAGAAGCTGCTTTCCAATCATTTCGTGCGGGTCGTACCCCAGCAGTTCTTTCGAAGAATCGGAAACATAGATAAATTTCCCGTCTGCATCAGTTTCCCAGACCATATCCTCGCTGCTCATCAGGATGTCATTGAGCCTCGTATTAATTTCCTCGATTCTTGCCTTCTGGAGACACGAGAGACAGGCTCGTGCAAGCTTAATATTCAGGGGCTTGAGAGATTTAATAATGAATGAATCCAAATCATCATTGTTTTTTATGAGTATGATATATCCAAACTCCGGCAACTCTAATATATGAAAGTATGTATGGCCCTCAACACTGCCATGCAAGGGCAAATTCTTCTGGAAATCTAATGGCCTGGAACCAGCACCATCATGATTCGGGAAATGTTTTGAAATTACCTGATATATCTTACTGGAGGGAAAAGATCGGGGTGTTGTAATAACCGGCTCATAATGATAGTTGCCGAGAGCATCCGTTTTCAGCATGAATACCCCGCCCGCAGAGCAATTTAGTTTCCTCAGATAGGTTGATAAACTTTCCTTCAGCATTTTGCGCAGGTCCAGGCTGTTGCCGATGGACATGGCAATCTCATTAAAAAGTAACTGAATGTGTTCTGTTATCAGCGGTATCAATCTCCCAGTACTCCAACGACCGATGTTTTGTTATAAAATTCAAGATAATCTTTTCCGTTATTGGCAATTTCCCCGAGGGTTAACGCACCGATAAGCGGCATCTGTTGATTATGAACCGCTTCGAGTTCACAAGCGAAATTTTCTTCCAGAAACAGGACTCTTGAAATACAATCGATAAATAAGATAGTCTTGTTGTCTACGGTTCCATTAAATGATTTTTTGCCGAGTTCCATTGCCCCCCTGGCGGCATTGATAAGTGAATTTGAATCACCTGTTAATATGTGCACGTAAAATTCCTGAGGGACTTCCCCGACGCAGACCAGGGAATCATCGTCGCGGACCATCAAAGGGTCTCGAACGATTTTTTCCGTGCCAAGCTTGTTAATTCCAAAAGGATAGCTCTTTGCGATGTCAAAGAAATTATGACTGGTAAATTTTCGCCTGGAATGATTTTCTACAACTTCCTTGTAAACCTGAAAAGCCGGTCTCCAGTCAAGTGTCTTGATGACATTACGTTCAGATTCGGTTACCTTGAAGGGGCCGGCAACCTCGGTCCAGCCGTGGCCGACACCCACGCCGCATTCGGTCTCCACTGCGGCTAAAATCGCACTATCCTGAATCAACCCTTCGTTGGTGAACAGGCAGGGCTTCTGTTTGAAACTAAGGGAGCCGGCACCGCCGCCGATATAATTACATTCCAGCCCGAGAACGTTAAAGAGACTGTCGATGAGTGCGGAAATCCTTGTGGAAAGTCCGTCCACCAGGACGAACATTGTTTTGGCATTGATGCCAAGCATTTTTTCTTCGAGGATATTCTCATAATCAATCGCCTCATCGCTTAATCCTGAAATAACCTGGATGTGTGCCTTGTTTGACAGGCCGGCAACGATACATCCTCTGCCGAGGTTTTCTTTTTCTAAAATGATTTGAGGAAAGATGCCGCCGAAGACAGGGATTGACACATTCTTCAAAATGCTGTTAATCGTTTCCGGTGTGTAACCATTTTCATCGCAGGCCAAAATTAAAATTGATTTTACCAGCTCATTCTGAGAAACCGAATCAAGCAATTGCGCTAATTCTGCCGCACTTCCTGTTTTCCCCGATTTGATAATCATAATTATATTCTTTCTGATATTGATTGCGTAATTACGCACCAACCCATCTCTTTTTTCGTCTATTTTTGTCGGCACCTTTATGGGCTATTATCCAAATTTACACATTGTGGATTAAGTTATTCCAAAAGCAAAATTCTTTCAAAATAAACACTGCTGCCTGAATAATATAGGACCAGATTTCTGTAATCGCTCAATGCTGTTTTTATCTGTTGACGGGACTTTAAAGATATTGAATAATGCCTAAAATTCGGTTCTAACAAAGGAAAGTTAAACGAAAAAATAGCCGATAAAGGCTTAAAGCACTCTACTTTAAGGAAGTTATGATGTTTGAGACTCAAAAAGGTCTGATAAAAACAATCGAACCGAGACTCCAAATGCAGCAAAGTTATCAGCGTACGCGTGAGATGACGCTGGATGATATGCTTCTGGAGAACAGGATTATCTTTATGATTGGCGAGATATCTTATGGTTTGGCAGCGACGGTAATAATGAAGATGTTGTATCTCGACAATCAAAAGAAGGGCACTGAGATAAGTTTGTATATAAACTCTCCCGGCGGCAGCGTTGACGATACGATGGCTGTTTTTGATACGATGAAGTTTATTGGTTCGCCTGTCGCGACGTATTGTATCGGCCGTGCCGAGTCTGGCGGAGCTATTATCCTCGCCGCCGGCGCCAAAGGCCGCCGCCACGCGCTGCCGCATGCCAAAATCATGCTCCATCAGCCCTGGGGCGGAGTGACGGGACAGGCGGCAGATATACAAATCCAAGCAGAGGAAATACTCAAGTCTAAAAAGATGATAAACGAAGTCCTGGCAGAATTGACAGGACAGCCAATGGAGAAAATTACCACTGAAACCGAACGCGACAGATATATGACAGCCGACGAGGCAAAAACGTACGGACTCATCGACGAAGTACTCCACGAAATGGAAGATACAGAAAAGGGAAAAAAGAAAAAATAAAAGAGCCACCCGCCGCGCCGCATAGCGGCGGGCGAGGTCTCGCCTGCCACTCGGCAAGGCCGAGGGCTAAAGGCGGACAGAGATAAAGATAAAAGGGATAAAAATGACGCTAAATCAAAATTTAGTACCAATGGTAATAGAAAAAACGGGCAGGGGTGAACGAGCATACGACATTTATTCAAGACTGCTCAAAGACAGAATAATCTTCCTCGGCGGACAGGTCGATGACGAATCGGCAAACCTTATCATCGCCCAAATGCTGTTCCTAAGCAACGAAGACGCCAAAAGCGATATCAATTTCTATATCAATTCGCCGGGCGGAAGCGTTACGGCGGGACTTGCAGTTTACGATACGATGCAGTTTTTGCGATGCTCGGTAGCGACGTACTGCGTGGGACTTGCGGCAAGTATGGGAGCGGTACTATTTACCGCAGGGGCAAAAGGGAAAAGATTCGTACTAAATAACAGCAGAATACTGCTGCACCAGCCGTTGATAAACGGCGTTCTCGAAGGGCCGGCAACCGACCTCGATATACAGGCCAAAGAAACAATTCGACTCCGCGGCAGAATCTATGAGATACTCGCATCTCATACTGGACAGACACCTGAGAAAATCGCCGCCGACTGCGACAGGAATTTCTGGCTCGAAGCGAAAGAGGCAATCAAATACGGACTGGCTGATGAAATCCTGCAAAAAGCTCCGCAGCCGGTGGAAAGAGCAAAAGAAGAATAGGGACAAATCGAACGTCCAACATTGAACATCGAACTTTCAACGTCCAATGAATTTGTCTCTCGTATCTCGTGAAGTGTGAAGCGAAATTGGGGAGAAAATCCAAAATACGAATATCTAAATTCGAAACAAATTCAAAATTCAAAATTACAATATTCAAAACCTGCCAAAGACGAAACAACAAACCCCTAACGGACAAGCGGGGATTTGTTTGCGATTTGGGCAGTCAGGCGGTAAAATAGTGATGGCATGGACGCAAAGAAATTTCTAAAGCAATGGCGATTTACAATAGTCCTGATGTCCGCAGTGGCAGCAGGCGCTTTATTGGGACATTTCATCGGCGCCAAAGCTGCGATATTAAAGCCTTTCGGAGATGTTTTTTTAAATCTACTGTTTACGGCTGTTGTGCCGCTAATATTCTTTTCACTGTCTTCGGCAATTGCGGCAAGTGCCAATCTTAAGCGGCTCGGCCGAATAGCAAGTCTGATGCTCGTTGTTTTTGTGCTGACGGCTATAGTTTCATCGAGCCTGATGGTGCTGGCGGTGAAAGTCTTCAACCCGGCAAAAGGATTAACCTTAACGCTTGCCGAGCCTATGGCGCAGGAGAGCAACGGGCTTGCGGAAAAAATAGTCAATACTGTTTCTGTGAGTGATTTTGCCGGTTTGCTTAGCCGCAGAAATATGCTTGCCCTGATTGTTTTTTCTGTTCTGACGGGATTTGCATCGCAGGCGGCGGGCAATAAAGGGAAACAATTTCGGGAATTTCTGGTTAGCGGGGCGGAGGTGATGGGGCAGCTTATAAAGCTGATAATGCTCTATGCGCCGATCGGGCTTGGGGCATATTTCGCATATCTTGTCGGGACGTTCGGGTCGCAAATTTTAGGCTCATACGCGAAGGTGGTTGCGATATATTATCCCGTGGCGATTTTATACTTCATATTCGGATTTTCCATCTATGCTTTTATCGGCGGCGGCAGGAAAGGCGTAAAAGATTTCTGGACTTTTATTCCACCGACGGCACTTACGGCTTTTGGGACGGGAAGCAGTCTTGCTGCGCTGCCTGCAAATCTTGAATCGGCCCGGCGCATCGGGGTGCCGGAAGATGTGCGAGAGATAGTGCTTCCGCTGGGGGCGACGATTCATATGGACGGGTCGTGTCTGGCGGCAATTATGAAAATCGCGGTATTGTTTACGCTATACGGCAGGGATTTTTCGGGAGTGGAAACATTGGCAGGCGCTGTAGGTGTCGCGATTCTTTGCGGGGTTGTAATAAGCGGAATACCAAGCGGTGGCGTTCTGGGTGAAATGCTGATTGTGTCACTGTACGGATTCGGGCCGGAGGCACTGCCTATAATCTCGATGATTGGCACTGTCGTTGATTCGCCGGCGACGATGATTAACTCCTGCGGCGATACTGCGGCGGCGATGATGGTAAACCGCCTGCTGACAGGCAAAAAGGCCGATAGGCTGAATAAAACTCCAACATAAAAGTTGACAATAAAAACTGTCCGGCGATAATATAATATGAAAAGTGAAAAGAGTAAAAGGCAATCGATATGAAAAATGATGTCGCCTGCTGCGGTTATAAATGCAAAATATGCCCAGCTTATAAAGATAATATAACAGGGCCTGCATATCAGCAAAAGGTCAGTGACGGGTGGTTTAAATATTACGGCTTCCGCATACCGCCCGAGGGGATTTATTGCGATGGCTGCCTGCCGGAAAACAGCGACAAACCTTCCCGCAGAATAGACAGCCAATGTCCGGTCAGACCATGCGTGCTGACAAAGGGTCTGCCTAACTGCGCATACTGTGATGAATATGTGTGCGATAAACTATCACAGAGGATAGTAAACCTCAAAGAGGTTGCCGATAAACAAGAAAAACCTGTTTCACAGGAAGAATATGACCGTTACCTTAAACCATACGATAACAAGACAACACTCGACAATATAAGAAAAAAATTGGGTAAAAATACAAGTAAATAAATGCCCAGTCGCTCGTTCTTAAAGAGTTGCCGGCGGATAAAAACCCCAACATAAAAGTTGACAATTCCAGTTTCCTGCTGATAATATTAGAAATATAGACGGATACCGATAAAAGGAAAGAAAAATGGAAAATAGAAAGTCGAAAATTATAAAAATCATACTTTTTATTCTGCCGATGGCTCTGCTTTTTGGCGGGTGTCAGGAAAAGAGCAAGATAAAAAAAACCAGACAAAAGCCGGGGATTGCAGGCCAGAAAGTCGTCGTTGAAGACACAAATTCGGCCAGGAAACTTGCGGCTGAAAACAAGCAGCTTAAAGAGCAGATTAATACTTTACTGGGCCTGGGCAAGCCTGCAAGGGCGGAGGCACTTTCGACGTTGAACGCAATCGAAATTACCAACCGCAGCAATTTGTACGATAAGAACAACGACAAGAAAAAAGAAACACTGGTCGTATATATGCGGCCGATAGACGATATGGGCGATGTAGTAAAAGCGGCCGGTGCGGTTGTTGTGCAGCTTTGGGATTTAAACGCAGACCCAAACGAAGCGCTACTGGCGGCGTGGCGGATTGAGCCAAAAGACCTCAAAAAAAGCTGGTCCGGCTCGCTGCTGACAAGCTATTATAAACTGCAATTTAACGCAGGGGCCATCCTTAAGGGAAAGGAAAAAGACCTTACACTAAAGGCCGAGTTTACGGACTATCTGACAGGCAAGGTTTTAAAGGCACAGAGAGTGATTAATAGTCGTTAGATATTGGAACTGCCTGCAGCACATAATTTTTCAAGGGAGAAAAATATGAATACGAAAATATTTGTTGTTTTATTAGTGGCCGTTCTATTTGCAGGGCCGATGCAGATTTTGGCGGCGGATGCGAACTCAGCCGGAATGAAAGACGTTAATTCGGCCGCGGAGTTAAAGACTATTGAGCTTCCCAAGCCACAAATGGAAGGCGGCAAGCCGTTAATGCAGGCTTTGAAAGAAAGAAAAACCTCACGAGCTTTCAGCAGTGAGAAACTGCCGTTACAAGTTCTTTCGAATATGCTCTGGGCGGCGTGCGGAGTCAATCGCGGAGATGGAAAACGCACCGCGCCTACGGCGATGAATAAACAGGAAATCGATGTTTATGTTGCTATGGAGGACGGTCTTTATCTTTATGACGTGGTGTTGAATAGACTGATCGGCATTGTAGCAAGGGATGTTCGCGAAACGACGGGAAAACAGCCTTTTGTGAAAGATGCACCGGTGAATCTTATTTATGTTGCCGATTACGCAAAGATGGGAAATATATCTAGGATACATAAGGATTTTTATGCGGCGGCCGATACAGGATTTATCAGTCAGAACGTTTATCTCTACTGCGCATCGGAAGGGTTGGCTACTGTTGTTCGCGGAATGATTGACAAAGCTTTGCTGACAGCAGTGATGAAACTGCGAGGCGAGCAGATGATAACTCTTGCGCAGACGGTCGGATATCCGAAAAAATAAGCAATTATTAGAGCTACCCTTAAGAAAATATTTCGCTGGTAAGGTCCTGGCCGACTTGTTTCTGGTAATAATTTTCTATTGCCTTTTGGCTGCCGGCCTGGAATTTTTCCATTGAATTGAAAATACCCGTTTTGGCAAAGAATACAATCGCTATGCAAGCGGCTGTATTGGCAAGAGAACCTTTCAGTGGTGATAATCTCTCAAACAATTTTGGTTCGGGCCGGATAATCCTTAGTTTGTCAGCTTTTGCGATATTGCGGACTGAATGTGCAAGGGTATCTATGGTTTGAATATTGGCATTCCTGAGCAAATCAAGGCAATGCGGTTTAGATTTGAGCAGCGATAACGCAAGATAAACTTTGCCGACAGAAGCGAACCGTTTTTGGCATTTAGGACAATTGACAATATGATTTTGTACCCAGGCTGCGTCGAAGCTTAGGACGCTGGCGATTATTTTACTGAGCCGAGTTCTCATATCTCTGCAATTTGTTATATTTTTATTTTTCATATTTTATTCTTCTTCATTTTTCTTTATTTATCCATACAGCCAATAATTGTATCGCCTTGTGCCTGTATACCCTGGCGGTACCTTCAGTTAGTCCGAGTATTTTTGCGACCTGTGCATACGGGAGTTCGGCCAGGTCGTGTAAAGTAACAACGTCCTGCAGCTGGTCCGGCAGCCTTATGATATTGGCTCTAAGCAGCTGCTGTAAATTATTCGAGTCTAAATCATTTGTCTGCGGCTCCACCGGGCGGGCGGCAGCGATTCCTGGTAAATTATTTTTTTCAATGAGCCGGCGTCTTAAAATCGAGATTGCCGTGTTGGAAGCTGAACGGAAAACGTAAGCCTTGATGTTGCGGGGCTTGATACCATGGTTGTAGTGAGCCAGATGCAAAAAAGTGTCCTGATAGGCGTCGCAGACATCCTGCTCGTTGCCGAGGATACGCCAAAGCATAGTGATAAGCTGGTCGCCATAAGATTGCATTATAGAAAGTACCCACTTCTGAGAAGTGCTCAGTGACTGAGGGATTGCGAAATCCCACAACAGCCTATAGCTTTGGGCCTTGCTTAACATCGGCTTCCTCATATATCCAGACGCAGCAGGTAAGTGTATGTTAACAAATTTTTTGGAAAAATTCAAAAAAACTTCAATTTTAAGATAACATTTCGGCATTTAAGGCGTCATATTCTATGGAGAATTGAGCAATATGGGCCAAAAAAGCACAAAAAAGGACTCTGGAGGTCGGGAAAACAAGGCTCAGGATGTTGTATCGCTGGTTGACGATTTGTTAAAAGAAGCGGTAGATTCCGGCGCAAGCGATGTACATTTTGAGCCGACCGAAAAAGGCCTGGTTGTCAAATACCGCCTTGACGGAGTTCTGCAGCAAGTCGAAACACTGCCGAGATTTTTATCTGAGAATATTGTCGCGAGATTAAAAGTGCTGGGCAATCTTTTGACCTATCGCAATGATATACCGCAGGAAGGCAGAATTGAAGTAAACGGACATAGTCAGGAGGTGCTTGACGAGAGGCTGGCTATTTTTCCCACGATTCACGGACAAAGAGCTGTCGTTAGGATTTTTTATCAGCATAAAAACCTGACGGAACTGGAGAATCTGGGTTTTTCAAAAGCGGTGCTGGAAAGCCTTAAAAGAATTGCTTATAAAAATCAGGGATTACTTCTTTTGACAGGTCCTGCAGGAAGCGGGAAAAGTACAACGCTGGCAGCGATGCTGCGGTATATTCTGAAAAATTTCGGCGGCAAGAGTATCGTATCTCTCGAAGACCCCGTTGAAATAAGGGTCGAAGGCGTTACACAGGTTCAGATTACACCTTACGGCGAGATGACTTTCCCAACGGCGTTGCGGTCGCTGCTCAGGCAGGACCCGCAGGTACTGATGATTGGCGAGATACGTGACGCAGAGACGGCGAAAATCGCAATTGAAGCGGCACTTACGGGGCATTTTCTGATGAGCACGATGCACAGCGGGACGCCTGCGTCGGGATTTTTGCGGCTGCTTGAGATGGGAATCGAACCTTATCAGATAACATCGAGCGTAACAGCGATATTAAACCAGAGACTTGTCAGGAAACTATGCGATAAATGTAAAAAACAAAATCAGAAGACCGAAAGTTTCGAGGCAGTCGGGTGCGAGAATTGTTTGGATACAGGTTATAAGAGCAGAGTGTTGATTTCTGAGATTGTAGAGCTTGACAGTGAACTTAGAAAGGCAATCGCGGAAAAGACAGACCTCGAAAGGCTCGAGGTGTTACTTAAAAGCAAGGGGCATACAAATATGCTGACCGATGGAAAAAGATTAGTCAGGGGAGGTATTGCAACTATTGATGAATTGAACAGGGTCTGCGGAATAATTGAGTGATGGGAGATAAAAGATGGCGATATTTGAATATAACGCGCTAACCGAAACAGACAGATTGATGAGAGGAACTATCGAAGCGGCTTCACCACAGGAAGCGACTGAACTTCTGATAGAAATGAAACTTGTCGTCAATTCGCTGGAAAAGACAAGGGCTGGAATGCCCAAAACGGCTATCGGGAGGGATGAATTTTTGCTGTTTAACCAGCAGCTTGCGTCAATTACAAAGGCAGGAGTGCCGCTGGAAAGGGGGATGAGAGAACTTTCGGCGGATATCGGCTCAAAAAAGATGCGAAAACTTGTTACCGATATCGCAGACGACCTGGAGGCAGGTGTAAGTATCGAAAAGGCATTTGAGAAGAGACAAAAACACTTTCCGCCCCTTTACGGCAGGATTCTGAAAGCGGGTGTTGAGACGGGCAGATTGAGCCAAATGCTTACAAATCTTAATCGGCATATTGAAATGTCGAACCAGACGAGAAAGATTATATTTGAGGCTACGGCATATCCGGCTGTAGTGCTGGCAATAGCTGCTGTCGTAGTCAGTCTTATTTACATAATTATTATTCCGCCTTTTGCAAATGTACTTCGGGATATGTCAGGGGGCGATTTGCCGGAATTGACGCTACTTATGTTCGCGATAGCGAGGAATATTATACCATTCTGGGCAGGAGTGGGTGTTTTGATCGGCGGTTTAGTAATTATAAACGTATTGCTTTCGGCAATATCGGCAGGCAGGAGATTTAAAGAGTCGTTTTTATTGAGTATTCCAGTTATAGGCAAACTGCACCACAGCAGTATGTTAGCTAAAATGGCTGAGTCGATGGCTGTGATGATTGCGGCAGGGAGCGATATACCGAATTGCCTCAGATTAAGCGCAGAAGCATCGGGGAGCGAAAAGCTTATCTATGAATGTGATATGCTTGCCGGCCAGATAGAACAAGGCGCAAATCTTATGGAGGCAGGACAATTCTGCAGGACAATACCCAAACTTTTCCTCTACTCGATGCAGTTAGGCTCCCAAAGAAATGAACTTGAGGATAATCTGCATAGTCTTGGCCAGATGTATGTCGAGCAGGTAAGGTGCAGTCAGGCGAGATTACAGGCGACTTTGCTGCCTTTAATGCTGATTGTTGTCGGGGGGACTATAGGGATAACGATTTTGTCGGTTTTTCTGCCAATGGTGAAAATTATTACGTCACTGATGTGAGATAAAAATGTTATTAGCAATAACAATATTTATTCTGGTTTTGTATGTATTTCTGGGGGTTAAAAAGGCCGGCTTTGCATTGATTACTATGCCGATTGTTGTATCATTTTTCTTTATATTCTTTGCCAGCCAGGAATTGCTGGCACCGGCAATAGTATCTTTGTGTATGGTTCCCGCTACGCTGATACCCATATTATTTATGCGGCATGAAGTTGATATTGTTCCTTGGCCGAAAACAGGGGCTAAAGCATTAATAATGGTTATTCTGACGATAATTTTATTGATTTGGTTTTTCCGGGTATCATCTCTTTTGGGCAGCGTAAGTTTTGTGTTTATAGGGATTCTGTTTGGTTATTGTACCGGAGTGGCTGTTACACAGCGAAACGCAACAGTCGCATTTGTAATATCCACTATCGGGGCGAGTATCCGGCAGAATCTGCCGCTGCCGATGGCGCTGCAGTCTGCATCGGAAGATATCAAATATAAACACTCACAGATATTACGACAGATTTCAAAATGGCTGGTTAAAGGGTATTCGTTGAGCGAATCAATCAAACGGGGATTCAGGAAATGCCCGGCGCGGATAACCGCGTTGATTGCAGCAGGCGAGAAAACCGGGCAGGTGCCACAGGTTGTGCAGGCAATTGAGAAAGACCTGCTCGAAAAAGCTACCGACAGCAAACGAGTAAAGCCGATATATCCTGCTGCTTATATTATTACACTATTAATCACAATGTCGTTAATCGCAACATTTATTTCAATAGGTGTATTGCCCAAATTTATCACTGTTATTAAAGATATGGCGGAGACGACCAATATACCAAAAATACCAAAATCCACGCGGATTCTTATGGCTATAGCTAATGGTGTCTTTTTTGAATATGGGTGGTTAAGCATTATGGCCGTTGGAGGTCTATTTTTGACGGCGGTTATTTATATTAAGGTCAGATTTCGGCCTCGCAGGCCTCAGAAACCATTGATGCTGTCACGAATAGGAGATTTTGTCAAATGGCATCTGCCGATTCTGCGCTGGTTTGAGAATAATTATTCAACTTTGCAGGTTGTAGAGGGGCTGAGAATATTTCTCAACGCGGGCAATACCATAAACGAAGCAATCAGAAATATAATAAATCTCGATGTAAACTGCTGTTTCAGAAAACGATTGCAAAAATGGCTCAAAAAAGTTGAGGCAGGAGAGAATATCGCCGCAGCGGCAAGGCAGTGCGGTCTTGCAAATTCGTTAAGCTGGGCCTTTGAGCAGCAGGAAAATCCGGAAAATACTTTACCTGTGCTGGAGATGCTCGAAAGCGTTTATCGTTCGAACTATAGTTACAGGGTCAATCTTGCCAGATTTATCCTTCTGCCCTGCACGACGATATGCCTGGGAGTAATGGTAGGTTTTGTCGCCTATTCAATCCTCTCTGTAATGGTAGCAATTATTTATCAGCTTGCGAGTTTAGCATGAACAAAAATGTTAAATATAATGGTTTTCTGCTGACGGAGATGATAGTCTCCCTGGCTGTTCTGATAACTATCCTGGCCTGTATGGCGTTAGGCCTGAAGACCTTCAGGGAGTTAAATCGATATCAATTGGCAAGGCAAAGATGCATTGCCGCGGCTGGGGCGCAACTTGATAGTATCGCGGCTACGGGAAGACAAATCAGCGAAGAAGACTCAAAAAGATTATGGCCTACAACGGCTATCGAGATTAATAAGTCAGACGGTACAGGCCGGTGGGAAGGCCTGAAACTTGTCAGGGTCAAGGCGACCGCCAAAGAGATGCGTAAAGATGTTACTATTGAACTGGCGAGATACTTTACGCCGGAGGAAACCGGGCAATGAGAAAAGGCTATACATTAGTGGAAATATTAACTGTACTGGGGATTTTTATAGTTATATCCATACCGTTGAGCAGATTATCAAAACTTATTATATATGATATACCTAAATCCTGCCGATTGGTTGAATCCAATACGAGCATCCTCGATGTTTTGAAGTATATGAAAAAAGACGTTAATTCGGCAATCGGCTTCCCAGATTCATTCGGCCAATATACAACAGACGATAAATGTCTTTTGATTGAACAACAAAACGGAATTGTCTGCTATCTTGCTGAAAATGGAAGAATATTGAGAATTGAGGTTGAAAAAGAAGAAAGGAAAGCTGTATGGCAGATACCGGACGGTAAAATTGAGTGGCAGGTATGGCGAAAGGGCGGAATCGGCTATGCGGTTGAAATAAAAAAATATATAGAATTTGAGAGAGATAATCATACGGATAAGAGTATGGCTAACGCTTATGTATTTTTTGCGGGAGTTTATCAGGAGGCGGTAAATTGAGAAAAGGTTTTGTTTTATTGATTGTAATAATGATACTTGGCCTGATGGGCGTTGAGATGTTTGTCCTGAGCAGCGTATCGAATAAGATTACGTTCCAAACCGGCCGGGCATATCTTGAGGCAGTTGAGCAAAATCTGGTTTCAAGCGGTCTGGTATGGGCAAAGCACAATATAGCAAAAGAAGCAGAAAAGATAGAGCTTGATACCGCCGATATAGCACCGCAAAATGCACAATTAAACATCACAGCAGGCAAGCAGTCAAAAGTTACCATAAATGTCTTGTGCAGTCGAGGCGGTCAGAATATTAGGCATAATAAAAGTTATTCAATCACGTCAAAGGTGAAATAAGAGTTTGTGGGGCATAACTCCTTTTAAAAGAAAGGGTTATGGATATTTGATTTTGGTCTTGCAAAAGTCTTTCAAATCCTTATACTTGTGAGACTTTACAGGTTTTAGCAGAGCTAAATTTTAACGGAGCAAAGAGTTATGTCACGAGTTTGTCATTTTTTAGGTAAAAAAACGGGCAGCGGCAACCAAATTACCCATCGCGGCAAGGCGAAATATCTTGGCGGAGTCGGCGTAAAGACTACCGGTATATCAAGACGGAAATTCAAGCCGAATATCCAGAAAGTCCGTGCGGTCATTGAAGGCAAGGTCTGCAGGATAAGGGTTTCTGCCAAGGCGATTAAGATGGGACTGATAGAAAAGCCGGTAAAAAGGAACTATAAAAAGGCAGAATAAGACGTTGAAGATTCAATAAATTTCGGTTAGTTTAAAAGCAGGATTTTAATCCTGCTTTTTTGTTATCAGGGTTTATTTTATGGCTCAAAAGAAAATCGATATCGAACAGGTAAGACAGGTAGCCAAACTGAGCAGGCTGGATTTGAGCGAGGCTGAAATTTCGCAATTCACCGGCCAGCTTAGCGCAATTCTCGAATACGTGGAGAAACTCAACCAGCTTGATACGAGCAAGGTCGAGCCTTTGGCGCACTGTCTGCCGATAAATAACTGCCTAAGAGAAGATAAGGTAAAACAATCATTGGGAACGGAAAAAACCCTTGCCAACGCTCCGGACAGGGACGAGCAATTTTTCATAGTGCCTAAGATTCTGGAAGAGCCGGGCGGGTTTTAACGGTTAATTATGAGCGAAGAAATTTTAAAACTTACTTGCAGAGATTTGTGGGCCAAAATCGCCAAAGGCGAAGTGAAAAGCAGCGATGCTGTTTCTGTGGTTTTCGAGAGAATAGAAAAATACGATGGTCAAATCGGGGCGTTTTTAAGCACTTTCAAAGAGGATGCTCTGACAAGAGCGGAGAAAATCGACGGCAAAATCGCTAAAGGCCAGTCTGTCGGTGCTCTTGCGGGCGTGCCGATAGCTGTTAAGGATAATATGTGTACGACATTCGGTGCGACAAGCTGCGCATCGAAGATACTTGAAAATTTTCATTCGCCTTATAACGCGACGGTGATAGAAAAACTTCTAGCGGCCGATGCAGTTATAGTCGGCAAGACAAATCTCGATGAGTTCGCGATGGGTTCGAGTACGGAAAACTCCGGCCTTAAAAAGACGATTAATCCGTGGGATAAGAGCAGGGTGCCGGGCGGAAGCAGCGGCGGGTCGGCAGCGGCGGTAGCGGCTAAGATGTGTTTTGCTGCGCTGGGCAGCGATACGGGCGGCTCAATCAGGCAGCCGGCGAGTTTTTGCGGTGTTGTGGGATTAAAACCGACATACGGCAGGGTTTCACGATACGGACTTGTAGCTTACGGTTCGAGTCTTGACCAAATCGGGCCCTTGACGAAAGATGTTGCTGATTGTGCGATGATTCTGAATACTATCGCGGGCCACGATGAGAAAGACAGCACAAGCGTTGATGAAAAAACATCGCCTTTGTGTGATTATCTGAGCGGCATCGAGAAAGATGTAAAGAATCTGAAGATAGCGGTTGTGCCGCAGTTGTTTGAAGGGGCTGACAGCGAGGTCGTTGCCGGCGTTAAAGCTGCGATTGAGATTTATAAAAAACTCGGCGCCGAGATTATCGAAATAAAAATGCCGCACTTCGAATACGCGATAGCGGCATATTATTTAATCGCTACGGCGGAGGCGTCGAGCAATCTCGCTCGCTATGACGGAGTGCATTACGGACACAGGACTAAAAATGCGGGCGATTATATCGAAGTTTATACGAAATCGCGTGCAGAGGCGCTTGGGACGGAAGTTAAGAGGCGTATTATGCTGGGCACATACGCACTTTCGAGCGGATATTATGATGCGTATTATTTAAAGGCGCTGAAGGTGCGAAACCTCATACGGAGCGATTTTACAGCGGCGTTCGGCAAAGCGGATTGTATTATGATGCCGACAAGCCCGACGACTGCATTTAAAATCGGCGAAAAAACGGCGGACCCATTGCAGATGTATCTTTCGGATGTTTATACTATCGCAGTCAATCTTGCGGGCGTGCCGGCAATCAGTATTCCGTGCGGCTTTGACAATAAAAATCTGCCGATAGGGCTGCAGATAATCAGTCCTGCGTTTGGTGAAGAAAAACTTCTTAGAATAGCGAGAATGTTTGAAAGCCAAACGGATTTCCACAAGAAAAAACCTGAACTATGACGAATAGCGATTATAAAATTATTGTTGGACTTGAGATACACGTGCAGATGGCTACGCGGACAAAAATGTTCTGCGGATGTGAACTGGTTTTTGCTGCCGAGCCGAACAGCAGGGTTTGTCCGGTTTGTCTGGGGCTGCCGGGCGCGCTGCCGGTGATGAATAAACAGGCGGTTGAGTTTGCGATACTTACGGCGACATCGCTTAACTGCAAAGTTGCGGAATTTACAAAGTGGGACAGGAAAAGTTATTACTATCCGGATTTGCCGAAGAATTATCAGATAAGCCAGTATGATTTACCAATCGGGTCAGACGGATTTATAGAAATTCCTGTCGGCGATGGTGCGACGAAGAAAATCCGGATTCGCAGAGTACATCTCGAAGAAGACGCCGGGAAAAATATTCATACGGCAGGGCCTTTCTCACAGGTTGACCTTAACAGGGCAGGGACGCCGCTTATGGAGATTGTAACTGAGCCGGATATTAACAGCGCCGAAGAAGTAAAATCTCTGGCGATAGAATTGCAGCGGATTGTACGATTCCTGGGCGTTTCAGAAGCGGATATGCAGAAAGGGCATATGCGATTCGAGCCGAACGTTAATCTTCATATTAAAAAAGACAACAAAGAATACAAAACGCCAATTACCGAAGTCAAGAATCTTAACAGTTTTAAAGCACTTGAAAAAAGCGTGGCGTATGAAGCACGAAGACAGCTTGATAATTTTCTCGAACGCGGGGAAGTTATGCAGAGCGGCAATAAGAAAACGTTTGGCTGGGACGATGTAAAAGAAGTTACCGTTTTGCAGAGAGAAAAAGAAGAGGCGCACGATTATCGTTATTTCCCCGACCCCGACCTTGTGCCGGTAGTAGTAAATGAAAAATGGCTAAATGAAATAAAGACAAGACTTTGCGAACTGCCTTTGAAGATGCAAGGGCGGTTTGTAAGTGTTTACGGGCTAAGTGATTACGATGCTTCCGTGCTGACGATTGACAGGGCGGCGGCTGAATATTTTGATAGTGCAGTAAAGGCAGGCGGAGACGCAAAAAGAGTTTGCAATCTTATCACGCAGACAGGGCTAAAAATCGCCAATGAAAGAGGCTGTGGCGTTGCCCAACTTGGAATAGAGCCAGGGAGGCTGGCGGAACTTGCGAAAATTACAGACGCAGGACAGATAAGCGCGACGGCGGCTGTTACGATTTTCGGGAAGATGATGGAAAGCAAAGAGCAGCCGGGCGAAATTGCGGAAAAACTTAATCTTTTGCAGAAAAGCGACGCGGGTGAGCTTGAAAAAATTGTCGATGAGGTTATAGCTGCGAATCCGCAGGCATTTGAGGATGCCAAAAGCGGCGACAAGAAAAGCAAGAAGGCGCACGGATTTTTGATGGGGCAGGTAATGCAAAAAACAAAGGGGACGGCAAATCCGCAGGTTGTAGCAAAGATTCTGGGGTCTAAATTGAAGACTTAGGCTTCTGCAGGACTTTGTGTTCGGTGCCGGCCAGAAGACGTTTTATATTGGCACGATGAAGAAATATTACGAGTGAACACAGGATTACTGCCATCAAAATTAAAGGCCAGAGGATTTTGAAATGCCAGTTGTCAATGACCAATGTAAGGACAATCATCAATACCGGAAAAACCGCGGCGGCGATAACTGAGCCGAGCGAGATGTATTTCCAGATAAGCACAATGACGGCCCACAGGACAAAAACAGCGATACAGGGGATAGTGTAATAAGGCCAGATGCCCAAAGCTACGCCGAAACTTGTAGCGACGCCTTTGCCGCCTTTGAATTTAAGATAGAAGGGGAAAATGTGGCCGAATATTGCAGCGATGCCGATCGCCAGCCAGAGGGAAAGAGCGGCAGGGGTAACAGATTCCGGGAGGATGATAAATTTTGCGGCAAAGCTGGGGATAAAGCCTTTTAAGACGTCGAATAGAAAACAAGGGTACGACCATTTTTTGCCGCAGACACGAGCGAGATTGGTTGCACCGAGGTTGCCTGAGCCGATTGTGCGGAGGTCTATGCCGTGCGCCTTTGCGACTATCCAGGCAAATGAGATTGAGCCTACGAGATAAGAAACAATGATTAAAATCGCAGCTTTCATTTTTGCGTCCTGTTTTCGATTATGGTGTAGTACAAATCAAGTAATTTCTGACAGTGCGTTTTTATTGATACTTTTGTTTTGATGTCGTCGTCTTCGATTGTTTTTTTTGCAGCGGCGATATTTTCGGTATTGCAAAAGTATCTTAAAGCTTCGGCTAATGAGTCGATGTCGTCGGGCGAGTCGAAGATTTTTCCGTGCCTGTCGGCTGTGAATAAATCAACCGCACCATTATATTTAGTTGTTATCACGGGTTTGCCTGCCGCGAGGGCTTCGAGTATAAATCTGCTCGACGGATCATAATATGTCGGCAATACCGCGACATCAGTTACGTCAAGGACGTTCTGCATATGCGATGTCGGGCCGATAAAGATTATTCTGTTTGCGATTTTAAGTTTCCGGCAGAAGCGGCGATAGTCGGCGACTGAACCTTTTCCTACCACGACGAGGTATGACGATCGTTTAGTGAGCTTTTCGGTCAGGATTTTCATCGCATGGATGAGGGGGACAAGACCTTTGAGCCTGAAATTGTGCGCGGCGAAAACGAAAAATACCGGCTGCTGAGCCTCTTTGATTTTGAGTTGGGCGAGTATCTGCGAGCGGAGCTTGTCGCTGCGTGTTTTGTTTATGTTGTTGGTGGGTTTAATTCCATTGGGAATAACGCAGATTCTTTCGTCCGGCAGATTGTAATGTTTTTTAAATTGTGTTTTTACATATTCGCTCAGGGTAGCGACAATGGGGCCATCCTGTTTCCTGCACAGTTTTTTTTCTGCACGGGCGAGTGCGGTTCTCCTGATATTTGCGAAACTGGTAAAAAGTTTGAAAAACCTTACAGTTGTGCGTTTATAGCTTGCTGCGTTGCGGATAGCCGCTTCCGGATAGCTCCCGCCTCGCGGCTGATAAATATCCGCAAAGGTGTAAGGCAGTGTGCTGTGAATAATGTCGTAATGGTTTTCGCTTAAGTGTTTCTTGAGAGCTGTTTCAAAAGTTTTCAGGCTGACGCGTTTTTTGGTGCTGTCGCAGAGCACTTTTACTCTGTGAGAATGAGCGATGCCTGTTGCGGCAAGGATTTTCGCATCGACTCCGGCAAGCACCATTGCGGCGGCGAGCTCGAAAACACTTTTTTCCGCTCCGCCCAATGTTATATTTGCTCGTTCTGTTATTATCGCAACTTTCATCGGGCTGATTTCTCGAATGGTGCAGTTCTATTATGGTTTTTGTCGTGTTTGGCCATTTGGTTAGCTTTTGATTTAATCTTTTTTATGAGTATTTTGTCTTGTCTTGAAAGTTTATCTTTTTGCAGGTAAGCCAAAAAGAATCTCAGCCGGTCCATTTTTGTAACGGAATCGGACGGCGCAGAGTAGTAAAGCTGTGTGAGGTCTTTTATGAGGTACTTTTGAGAAAAAAACAACGGTTTAAATACCCTGTTCAAATCAATCAGCGTAAATTGTCCCTGCAGATTACAAAATATATGGCATAAGTACAAATCGCGATGACGAAAACCTGTGTCGTGAAACTTTCTTACAAACGCGGCGAGGTTTTCGATGAAATTTTCTCTGTTTTCCGGCAGTTTTTCTTCAAGACTGGACGAGTCAGGGATTTTTTCAGTTATAATAAAGCTTCGCTTTTCAAATAATCCCTGCCAATCCTCACCGAAAGCGATTGTTTGAGGCGTATTTATGCCGAGCCTGCGTAAATCTTCGGCCGGCTGATGGTCACAAGCCATTGTTGATATTTTTTTTCGCCGAGTCAACCAGTTTTTTAACTGATTCAATTTCGGAGTATTCTGATATCGCTTTAAAAACAAAGTTGTTTTGGGATTTTGCGTATCGAACATGATTCTTTCACGAAAAGCGGCCAGATTTGGTTTTGTCAGGTTTTTGCCTTGAGCAAAATTGAAAACATCATCCATATTTTCCAGTCCAAGCTGTCGGAAACAGTCGATGAAGTCACTGCGGAGGGTAAAATTGGGGGCGATTTCAACAAATTCACTCGCTTTTTTGTACCCGGCAAGAAATTTTTCGGCAGTTTTGCAGACAACATCGGCAGTTATTGATTCCATACAATAATGTTTGTCTTTTTTGCATACCGGTTTATCGCAGGGAGCGCAGGGGACGTCGGCGACGATTTTTATTTCGTCCGGATAGTTGTTTTCTGTCCAGACCGGATTATTCGGCCCGAAAAGCGTTATGACCTTTCGGCCAAGGGCGATAGCGATATGCCGCGGGCCGGTGTCATTAGTAATTACAAGCCGGGCAAATGAGAAAAGAGCCTTTAACTGCCCCAGCGCAACTGGATTTTGTGCCAGATTGATAATAGGGTGTTTTGCAGCGGAGCAGATTTTTTCCGCAATCTGGATTTCCTCTTTGGCCGGGCTTACGGAGATAAAAACGTTAGCTGAAAATTTTTCGATAAGAAAATCGGCCGTTTGCGAGAATCTTTCCTCTGGCCAGAGCTTGCTGGGGCCGAAAGCTCCGCCTGGGACAAGGATAACAAGAGGATTTTGGCTGTTTAATTTTTCACCGAATTTTTCAAGAACCACTTTCCTGTCGTTTTCGTTGATGGAAAGTTCGAGGTTCCTGTCTGAAGTGTCTGCGCCGAGCCAGGAAGCGACAGCAAGATAATAATCGACTGCTGAAAGCGGTTTGAAGCGGAAAAAACCGATTTTTGGCGGGGAAAGTTTTTCTGTAAGAAAAATACCTCGCCCATCTCTTGCGTATCCTACGCGGGTTTTAACTCCTGCCAGAAACACGGCAAGGGCGGAAGCGAATGAGTTTTTGAATAGAATCGCGGTATCGAAATTATATTTTTTAAGCTCGGCGGCGATTGTGAAGGGATTGTGTGACTTTATGGTTATCCACTGGTCTGCAAAAGGGCAATCGGCCAGCACTTCGGCAACGGTTCTATTCGCGCAGAAGAAAATTTTGTCGTTTTCAAACAGATTTTTAATGCAGCGCAGCGCCGGAGTCGCCATTACGGCGTCGCCCATAGGCGAAGGCAGCCAGATTAATATATTTTGACGGCTCATTATGTGCCAGTTCCATCACTTGTCTTTGTGCATGACATAAAGTGTTAATGCTATGAGCTGAAGAATTATTGCAAAGCCTATAGCCGTGAAGGCAGCGTTGTCTTTTCCTACGGGAGATAATTTGTACCATACGGCCACGACGAGGCAGAACAGGACAAGAACCTGCAGAACTCCTGCGAGGAGCTTCATAGCGGAAAATTCGGTAAACTGTTCAGTTCTCTGATGACTTTTAAGCAAAAATTTAATTTCCTCAAGCAGATGTTCGGTTCTGCCGGGCTCAGAAACAGGCTGATTGACAGTTTTCGTTTCCTGCGGCTGGACAATCGGTGTTTCTTTATCTGGTATTTGCTGTTTTTCCTGCGGCTGTATCTGCTCAGGCTCAATTTGTGGAGCCATCTCCTGCGGAGTTTCGGTCTGTGCTGGAGCAGGCTTTCGGGTAAGTTCTCTTTTGACCACGTTGACAGCTTCTCTCAGATTTATTGTCTCGAAATCCGGGTCCGGGTCATCGGCTTTCTTTACAGGCGGTTTTATGTTTGATTTTATAAGGATGGTTCTGCATCCTGCGGCTTTTCCGGCCGCGACGTCAATATAAGCGTTGCCAATCATCCAGGACTCGGCGAGGTTGATTTTCATTTCTTTTGCGGCGGTGAGAAACATTCCTGGTTTCGGTTTTCGCCAATCGCTGTCTTTACGGTATTTGCCAATCACACCGTCGGGAAGATAAGGACAGTAGTATATTCGGTCCAGATAGGCGTTGTGCTCGGCAAGAAGCTGTTTTAATCTTTCGTGTATCTGCGCCAGTGCCTGTTCGGTGAGGAGGCCGCGGGCGATGCCGGACTGGTTGGAGACGATGATGAGTTTGTAGCCCATTTTCCGGAGTTCTACAAGTGCCTGGGCAACGGCGGGGAGGAGCTTGACCTGTTCGGCACTGTTTATGTAGCCGGTATCTTCGATAATTGTGTCGTCTCTGTCGAGAAATATTGCTTTGTCAGGCATAATTTATTTCCTATGCAAAATGTCTTTCGACCAGACCGCAGATTATATGATAAGCGATTTGATGTATTTCCTGCACAGCGAAGCTTTTGTCGGCTTCGGCACAAAGACAAACATCCGCGATTTTTTCAAGGCGGCTGTTTTTTCTGCCGGTAAATGCGATAACCTTTGCGCCGCGTTTTTTCGCAAGCCTGGCTGCCTTTATTATATTCGGGCTGCTGCCGCTTGTGGATAACGCCCAAAGGCAGTCTTGTTTTTTAACGAGCCCTTCGACCTGTTTTTCGAAAATGCTGTCAAAGCCGTAATCGTTGGCGAGGGAAGTTATAACAGATGTATCGGTTGAAAGCGCCACGGCAGGCAGCGATTTTCTATTTTTCAAAAATCTGCCGATAAATTCTCCCGCGATGTGCTGAGCATCGGCAGCCGAGCCGCCGTTACCGCAGATGTACAGTGTTCCGCCTTTTTCAATGCTTTTAATAATTATTTTCGCGATATTCTCGATAGTCCTAATACCGTCGATTTCGAGACTATCGAGCATTTTTCTGTGCATCGCGATTGTTTGGGCTATTTGTTTTTTCATCCCGTTAGAAATTTTCTTTTCCATTGCAAACTCTTAAATTTTTATTATTGACTTCCGTTAGCCCAGTTAGAAATCTGTTCTTACATTTGTAATTTCTAACGGGATTCATTTTTTGTTCTTTTTCAAAGATTTCATTTTTTCTATAGTATTGGTGGAACTTTTTCCTTCAACCAATGGCGAGAGCACGACTTTTCCGCCGGTTGATTCGACAAATTCTCTGCCGACGACGCCTTTTTGTGCCCAATCCTGCCCTTTAACAAGGACATCCGGCTTTACTTTTTTGATTGTCTCAAGCGGGTCGGGCTCATCGAAGATTACGATGTAGTCAACTGTTTCAAGAGCGGAAAGAACCGCCGCTCTGTCGAGTTGATTATTGATAGGTCTGTCAGGACCTTTTATGATTTTAACACTTTTGTCGCTATTAAGACCAAGTATGACGATATCTCCCTGTTTTTTGCAGAAGCTAAGAAATTCTATATGCCCCCTGTGCAGGACATCGAAACAGCCGTTGGTGAAGACGATTTTCTGCTTATGGCCTCTGTGCCACTTAAGCTGGCCTATAAGCTGGTCGATGCTCTTGATTTTTGAACCGCTTTTTTGCTTTCGGCTCATCAGTTCATTTACTATTTCCTCGACGGAGACTGTCGCGGTGCCGAATTTTTCGACTTCGATACCGCCTGCGACGTTGCATATTTCTACGGCCGTTTTGTAATCGACTCCTGCCGCCAGTGCGGCCGCGAGGGAGGCGAGAACCACATCGCCTGCGCCGCTGACGTCATAGACTTTCCTGATTATTGTCGGGATGTGCTGCTCGGCGGATTTGGTTTTCAGGTATGCGCCTTCCTTGTCGAGAGTTATTATGACAGCGTCAAGATTGAGTTTTTTAATAAGAATTGACGCAGCTTTAGCGGCCTCATCGACTGTTTTGATACTAATTCCTGAAGCTATGGATGCTTCGAGGCGGTTTGGCGTGATGGCCGAAGCGCCGGTATATTTTGTAAAGTCTGCTTTCGGAGCAGGGTCAATCAAAATCTTTTTCCCGGCCGATTTGGCGTGTTTAATCAATGACTTGCAAAAATCTTTTTCGAATAGTCCTTTGTTGTAATCCTGAAGACAGACGATATCCGCCTGCGAAAGTTTCTTTTTGTACAGGTCGAGAAGTTTCTGATAATGCTTATCGTCCAAAGGCTCGTCTTTTTCTTCGTCTACTCTCAGCAACTGCTGAGGATGAATATGCTGGGCAAGGCCGACAAATCTTTGTTTTGTGATTGTGGGCCTGTCCGCGATTTCAACAAGACCTGATATATCTGCGTCGCTGCCTTTAAGCAGCATTTTAAGAGTTTCGGCGTTTATATCTTTTCCAACTGTTCCCAGGCACAGCGTTTTTGCTCCCAATGCGGCAATATCTGCCGCGACAGAAGCAGCTCCGCCAGGGCGGTATTCTCTGCTGACAACTTTCAGAACAGGCACAGGCGCTTCGGGGCTGATTCTCAGCGCATCGCCGTAAACGTAAACATCGAGCAGGAAATCTCCGGCCAGCAGCACCTTTGGCGAGCCAAGGTTTTGAACAATATTTATCAGTTCGTCGTACATATCTCAAATCTCAAATTTTTCAAGAGCCTTATCTACGAGAGAAATAATTTTTTCCTGTCCGTCGATAAACTCAAGTTCTATCAGCAGGGCGGCAAACAGTATTTCAAATTTATCGATACACAAAAGAGCAGTTTTTATCCAGTCCTTATGCGTTGTCAGGACAAACTGAGCCTGTTTATATTTGGCGTCTTCATAAATAGCCGCGATATCAGATTCAGTATATTTATGGTGGTCATTATATACTTTTGTGCCGACAATGTTAAGAGCCATATCTGAGAGTGTCTGAAAAAAGGCGTCAGGGTTTCCAATGCCGCAAAAAGCGTAAATTTTCCTGCCGGCAAGCTCATTTAGCGGCATTCGCTTGTCTTTTATCAGTTTTATACCCATCGGTTTATGAACTGCCGCGGCAAAAACGATATCAGGGTTAATTTTTAATATTCTTTCCTTGATTTCGCTTATTTTTTCAGGGCTGTTCTGGTTGGAACGGGTTATCACGACCGCATCGGCCCTTTTCAGCGAGCCGAGAGGCTCTCTCAATAGACCTGCGGGCAAAAGTTTTTCATAGCCGAACGGCTCGGTCGCATCGATGGCAACGATATTGACATCTCTGGCCAGTTTCCTGTGCTGAAAGCCGTCGTCCATAATCAAAAGTTTGGCATTATGCTCGCTTATCGCTTTTTCGGCGCCGGCTGTTCTATCCGGATTGACTATGACTTTTGCCGCAGGCGAGGCTTTGGCGAGCATTGCAGGCTCATCGGCAAAAACGGAATCTTTAACTTTGTAGCCTCTTGTAAGCACAGCGGTTTTGATGTTTTTGGCTGTGAAGTAATTGCACAGCCATGCGACCAGCGGCGTTTTGCCTGTTCCGCCGGTGGTGATATTTCCGATACTTATCACGGCGGCGGGGACATTTACAGTTTTCAGGATTGACTTGTTATAGAGCATATTCCTTAAAGCAACTGCGATGCGATAAAAAACAGAAAGCACAAGCAAAACCGAACGCAGCAGCTTATAGCCGAATGGCGGATTTTGTGATGCAGCCAGTTTTCTCCAGAAAGTAGCGTTCAATTCAGGCTCCTGAAACAATGCCCAGGCTCTTTAGCCTTTTTTCATTTTTCGGATTATCGCATCGGCCATTTGACTTGTTCCGACAGCGGTTGGGTCGTTCCTGTCGGCTTTCATATCATAAGTCACATCTTTGCCTTCGGCTATTACGGCGACAACGGCTTTTTCGAGTTTCTCGGCTTCAGCCGTTTTGCCCAGGTGCTGGAGCAGAAGAACGCCGGAGAGAATCAAAGCACAGGGATTGACTTTGTTCTGGCCTGCGTATTTTGGTGCGCTGCCGTGAGTAGCTTCGAAGATTGCACCTTTATCGCCGATATTCGCACCCGGCGCAACGCCCAGCCCGCCGACAAGTCCGGCGCAAAGATCGCTGAGGATATCACCGTAAAGATTCGGCAGAACCAGCACATCGTAAAGCTCCGGCTTTTGAATCAGCTGCATACACATATTGTCAACGATGCGATCCTCGAATTCTATATCGGTGTAATTTTTCGCAACTTGTCTGCTTGTCTCGAGCCACAGACCGTCGGTGTATTTCATTATGTTTGCCTTGTGGACGGATGTAACTTTTTTCCTGCCGTATTTTCTGGCGTATTCGAAGGCGAATCTGACTATTTTTTCAGTCGCCTTTACCGAAATAGGTTTAATGCTTATTCCTGCGTCATTGCCGATTTTCCGTTTGCTGTGTTTGTTAATCCAGTTAATAAGCTCTGTTGTGTCGTCTTTTCCTTTTTCAAATTCGATGCCTGCGTAAAGGTCTTCGGTATTTTCACGGACAATGACAAGGTCGATATCGGAGTATCTGCTTCGCACGCCTTTGTAGCTTTTGCACGGCCGCAGGCAGGCGTACAGTTCCAGTTCCTGTCTTAAGAAGACGTTAATACTCCTGAAACCTGTGCCAACCGGCGTGGTGATTGGGGCTTTTAGGCCGACGCCGTTTTTCTTTACCGAATCGATAGTAGCCTGCGGCAGTGGGTTGCCGGTTTTGGCCATAACGTCAACGCCGGCCTCGGCCAGCTCCCATTCGATGCCGGGGTTGGTTGCGTCAACGCATCTTCTTGCCGCCTCGGCGATTTCCGGTCCGATACCGTCGCCTGTTATCAAAGTTACGGTTGTCATACTAAGGTGTCTCCAGAATTAATTCCGCCAGAGGCGGATGAATCTCAAAAACGTAGTATGTTAAGTTAAAAACGGGGTATTGTCAACAAAGACTTTAAATGTGGTTTTTTTATATCTTTTTGTTATTAAAGCAGTTAGGGCGATATGGCTTGTTTTTATCGTCCTAAGGCGGTTAAAGTCTGGATTTCCCGTGTGATTATTTCAGCGATAATCTTCTGTTGCGGAGAGGCAGGTGCCTGTGAAATCGGCTGTATCGGCATAATGTTTAGCGTTACAGGCAGGGGTTTATTCGGAAGAATTGGCGATGTCGGGGATTTTCTTTTAAAAGTAGCGATTTTCCGCTGCTGAGCGAGAATCTGCCGGCCGAGGTTGAAGGACGGTACTTCCGATGAAAAATCCTCATCGGCTGAGCGGCTGATTTTCTCGACCATTTGACTGACAAATTCTTTCTTGCCGGGGTCCTGAATCGGTGCATCGGCATCGGAAGTTTTATGTTTCAATATATCTCCGAATGTGGGCATAGTGTGAAATGGCATCCCTAATTTTCGTGGTTCATTTATTCCGCCGTTATTGTCCGTTTCCTTTTGCATAACAGCCACCATTCCTTTGCGGGTATTATATCAAAAAAAGGCGAAAAAGCAAATAATGTCGGAAAATTTATTTTTCCGGCCCGATAGAGAATTGTGTGAAATTCGCAGGCGGAAACTGTTCGATAAGGTCTTGTATATCCGCCTGGGTTACATTTTTAACCCGCTGTATTTCGTCTTCAATCGGCCGATATTGACCGAGATAGACCCAGTTTACGCCAAGTTCGAGCAGTCTTCCCATTGGAATTTCGTTTTTGAGTGTAATGGCTGACAGGACCTTGTTTCTGGCTTTTCGCAGTTCGTCAGCCGAGATTTTTTCTTTTTGCAGCGATTTGAAAATCTTTTTGACAATCTGCATAACTTTCGAGGCGTTTTGCGAATCCGCCCTGATATAACTGTAAAAAGCTCCTACTCCATCCATCGCTTCGCAGTGCATAGATGCAGTTTCAGCGATGGCAGTGTCAACAAGCTCCCAGAAAAACCGTGAGCCGGTATCGTCGCCGATGATTTTAGACAGCAGCATTGCCGCGTAAACTCTTTTGTCCTGATACGAAACGGCCGGACTTGCCAGGCAGATGTGCTGACAGTTAAGATTTTTTTTATTTTGATGTTCTTTTTTTGCTGTTCCGGCGAAATATTCGATTTTCCGCTCGGCCTGTTTGGGTATCCAGCTTCCGCACAGGTTTTCTATGCAGTCGCAGATTTTTTCAAAGTCGAAATTTCCCGCAATTACAGCGGTTATATTGTTCGGAGCGTACCTGCTTTCGAAATATTCTTTCATCTGTTTGCTTGTCAGGGCCTTTATGCTTTCGACTGTGCCGAGAACACTTTTGCCGCATGGGTGCGAACCGAAATGCAATGCCCTGCAGCTTTCCATAACATCGAACTGCGGCAGGTCCTTATACATTGCGATTTCTTCGAGAATGACATTTTTTTCCATATTGAAATCGTCATCTCTCAAAGCCGGCCGCATAAGCTGACACCACAATTTTACGGCCTTATCAAGCTGCTCCGGCAGGGTAGCCGAATAGAAAACGGTATTTTCTTCAGTGGTATGGGCGTTGTACTGTGCGCCGAGGTCGTCAAAACTGCTGTTGACATTGTGTGCCGAGATTTTATCCGTACCTTTAAATAGCATATGTTCGAGGAAATGGCTAACGCCGCTGATTTCGTCCGTTTCATCTCTTGCGCCGGTTCTTACAAAGAATCCTACTGCCGCGGATTGAGCGTTTTTATTGACTTCCGCAATAATGTTCAGGCCGTTAGCAAGTTTTTTATGTTTGAATTCCATTATTTATTATACCGGCTTTATTTCCATCGGTCCTATCGTTACGGAGCAGAATTTTTCAAAAGGATTATTTTTCAGAAAGCCTATAACACTTTGTACGCTGGTTTTTTCTATATTCTGTTTTATTTCTTCGAGGCTTCGGACTTTTGTGAGCATATAGTAATCCATCGCAGCCGCTCCTGCCCTCGCTATGGTCGATTCGCTTTGCATTATCAATGCGCTTTGGAGTCCGATTTTCGCCCTTTGCAGTTCGGATTCAGTTATGCCGTCAGAGAGCCTTTTAAATTCCGCGATTATTACATCGTAAGTTTCCTGTGCCTTGTCGGGCGTTGTTCCAGCGTAACAGCCGATGCCCGCCATTTCTTTGAGGCTGTGGTAACTTGCCCCGACAGCGTAGCAGAGACCTCTTTTTTCACGGACTTCCGTAAAGAGTCTCGAACTCATACCGCCTGACAGAATCGCGACGGCGACTCTTGCATTGTAATAATCGTTATCACAAGGCGTTACAGAGGCGGTTATAATTCCGATATGCACCTGTGCCCCTTCGTGCTGATAATGATAATAGCCGGGCGGTTGTTTTTTTGCGGTTATATCCTTTGCTTTTTTTGGTTTTTCGGCGGCGAATAATTTTTCCAGCATCGCACAGAGCTTTTGGAAATCGTATTTCCCAGCGACAGCGAGAATAGTTTGGCTAATATTGAAATTTTCTGAAATTATCTGTCTGGTTTTTCCCGCTGTCAGGTTTTGCAACTCCTGCTGTTTACCCGCCGTATTTCTTCCCAGAGGGTCGGGATAAAAATGTTCACGCAGCAAATTTCTTGTCTTGTGCCTGGGGTCATCTTCAAGACTCAATAGTCCCTGCATTGCGAGCTGTCTTGAATATTCGAATTGCTGCGACTCAAGAGCCGGTTTGAGAATTATATCCGCATAAAGCTCAATTGCATTGGAAAGGTTTTCAGCCTGCAAGGCAGCCGAAAGGGTGATATGTTTCGATTCTACTCCGCTTCCGCGGTGAAGACCAAGGCCGTCGAGCATATCGGAAAGTTCCCTGCTGTTTTTGCCGCCAGCTCCTCTGAAAATCCAGTCTTCAATTACCGCCGGTGCCCCGCAGCAGCCGTCGGGCGTCATTGCCGCTCCTGCCGGAACGAGAAACTCAAAAGCGGCCGATTGTACCCCGGCCACAGGAACGCCGATTATCGTCATTCCGCTGGCAAGCTTATGTATGTCTGTTTTTTCCAGCATAAAAAAGGTCTGCAAAGAATACAGGAATTTCCTCGTTTTTGCAACCGAAATCATTGATTTTGCTTGATTTATAGTAAGAAAAGATATATAATTAAGTTTTAAGTAATCTTAAGTAATCTGTTTTACAGGAGTAAAGAAGAAGAAATCCCGTGTTCAACTGTTGTATCATTTCGCATAAATCCCAAGATTTCTCATCTTTTTTCTGTGCAATAAGTACACCCATAATAAATTTTGGATGAATAGAGAAGTGAAACGAATTGTTTTGATTTTACTTTTAAGTTATTCTGTATGTTATTCTGCGGACATTACAGACCTTGCAGGATTAAAGTCTTTTGCCGCTGCCGGCGGGACAGCTACTATTGCACCGGGTACATATACTCTCAAGGCCATTTTGACTTTTGCTGCAAGCTGTACTTTAACACAGGATGGAACGGCAGGCGATGTGATTATTGACGGCAATAACCGCTATTGCATAGTAATAAGCAATTCTGCCTCTGGCATAAAGACGCTTAATTTTGTTGGTACTGCGGCAGGGAGGATTGTTTTTAGGCAAGGTTCTGATAGTTGTGTAAGGGTTCATTTATGGGCTGAGAGGAATGATGTTATTGTCAATTTTACCTATTGTGATTTCGCAGATTCTAATAATGGTGAGGGTCTTAACATAACGGGCAACTATAAAGTTCTTTATAATGTTACTGCGACTTGTACTAATTGTCGTGCGTACAACAATAAGAATGACGGTTTTGCTATAAACACCCATCCAGACCCTAATCTTACTGTAATAACTTCACTTACTCTTAACGACTGCAATTCATATAACAATGACCCTGAATTACTTGGCGGTACAGCAGGAGATGGTGCTACCTGCCATTATGCCAATCATATTCTTACTATAAATGGAGGCAATTACCATTCTAATGGCAAAACAGGAGTTGCAGCAATCGGCGGGTCTAAATTGATTATTTATGGAGGAGCTAATTTCTATAATAATGGAGCCGCAACGGCTCCGTCGAATGGATTCCAAATATATCATTCAGGCACTTCCACAATTCACGGGGTATGTC
>Ga0105104_10000033_pt1 | contig 91450 bp, 77 predicted proteins | sample PPLLaktember2015_3_FD_87034 | JGI IMG/M metagenome (GOLD analysis project Ga0105104, IMG submission 87034) | Freshwater sediment microbial communities from Prairie Pothole Lake near Jamestown, North Dakota, USA - PPLs Lake P7 Core (6) Depth... | ecosystem: Environmental > Aquatic > Freshwater >... | reverse complement strand
GCATTATTGTATACGGCCATCTCTACCACGGTGGTTCCGGACATCCTGCGGGGATCGTGGTTCCATACCTTGTGCACCAGATACGCGGTTTTCCATTCTTCCCACATCGCATTCGAAAAGCCATCATTTCCAAGGCACACGCGGATACCTGCGCGCATAAATGATTCAACCGGGGAAATCCCAACCGCGTTGTTCATGTTCGAGCGCGGCTGGTGACTGACCCAGGTATGGTATTCCGCCAACAGCAAGGCTTCCTGCATGTCGATATGTACGGCATGGGCGGCGATCGTCTTGGGCCCGAGAATGTGGTGCTGGCGCAGCCGGTCAACCACCCGCAGACCGGTTTTCATCAGGCTGTCGTACTCATCCGCCGGATGTTCCGCCACATGCACATGGAAACCAACATCATCCGGGCAGGCAGCCCGGCAGGCATCCAGGGTTTCCTCGGTCAGGGTGAGGCTGGCATGCAGGCCAAAGTGCGCCGCCAGCCGCCCGCCGGCCGGCCGGTTCCGGCGCACATAATCGATGAAACGCGCATTTTCGGCGATCCCGGCCTCAGCGCGAGCCTTACCATCACGATCGGTGACCTCGTAGCATAAAGATGCGCGCACTCCCGCCTCGTCAACAGCCCGGGCAATCTCGTCCAGCGACCCTTCGATGGCAAACGGAGAAGCGTGATGGTCGATCAATGTGGTGGTGCCGTGTTGGATGGCATCCGCAAGGCATACCAGGGCTGAGTACCGCACAGCTTCCTTGTTGAGGGATTTATCCAGAGGCCACCAGAGTTTGTTCAATATTTGCGGGAAATCCGCGGGGGCTTCTCCGGGGATGCCCATTCCACGCGCGTACGCGCCGTAAAAATGAGTGTGAGCGCAGATATTCCCCGGCATCACATACTGACCTTCAGCGTCCAGGCGCTCTTCTTGTGGATACCGCTCGATCATTTCAGATTGCGGGCCTATTTCGACGATTTTGTTACCCTCGATGCGCACGGCCTGGTTTTCCAGGATCCGGTTGGGCGCCTCCCAGGTGATCAAAATTCCATTGGTGATCAACATTGCTGCACCTCCTGCTCGTTGGTTCGACTTCAATCGAAAGCCGCCGGCCTGGACGGGTCACTCAGGTGTGCGTAAGCTTCCTGGATATACTCCAGACGCGTCCGGAAGGCAGAAAACGGAGGGAGCTGATCGATCGGGAAGAAACCAACCGCCGATGTCTCGTTGCTGGGTGTCTCCTCGCCCGAGAGGAGTTCGCACAGGAATATCATTTTGTAAGCATGATAGACTGCGACGGGTTCGCGGTCGTGGTTGGCCTCGTACACACCGACCAACTTGCGCGATTTGACCCGAAATCCGCTCTCCTCCCAAACCTCCCTTTCGATCATCGCGGAGGGAGCCTCATTCACATCTGCCCATCCGCCGGGCAGCGACCAACCCCCATCCGAGCGCTCCTGAACCATTAAGATCTGGTGATCCCGGAAGACTGCCGCCCGTACATCGACTTTGGGCGTAGTGTATCCCTGTTCAGCCATAAATATTTCACGGTATTTTTCGCTCGGGATGCCAGTATACTCAGCAAAGATTTCGCTGGCAATATCGACCAGCCTTTGATAGCGCAGCCGGTCGAATTCATCCGAGCAGAAATGCAGACCGGTCTGGCCGATCGCTTCGATCTCCCTGGCCCACTTGAGCCAGCAAGGCAGATCCCCTTCATCCATGGCAGCTCCCTGGTACGCTTCCTACTCCCTGGCTTTCATTTCCCGGACGATGACTTCTTGATCAACCGGGAGAGCGTCGATCCGCACACCCACTGCATGGTAGATGGCATTGGTGATAGCGGGAGTGGTCGGTATCGAGACGATCTCCCCCACGCCTTTAGCTCCAAAAGGGCCATCCGCGGTTGGATGTTCGACGATGATCGGGATGATCTCCGGGGTCTGTGTGATATTTGGCATCCGGTAGCGGGCAAGATGGTCGGTAAAGACCCGGCCTTCTTCAACGATAAAATGTTCGGTCAGGGCATTGCCCAGTCCCATCATCACCCCACCCTCAACCTGACCTTGTAAACCGAGAGGATTGATGGCCGCACCAACGTCTGTCGCGGCGACTACGCGCAGCACCCTGACTTCTCCGGTGCGGGTATCGACTTCCACTTCGGCTGCCTGGGCAGAGTAGGAAAAGGCGAAATGCATATCGCCGCCCTGTCCAAGCGGCTTGGTGGCCGGAGCCCAATATTCATACAGCGCTCGCGGAGGCCGGCCTTCATTCTGCATCTCGACAGCGACCTGACCCAGCGGGATCGAATGTCCATTGACCTGCGCCAGGCCTTCAACAAAGCGGATCTTGTCCGGGGGGTAGTCATATTTTTCCGCCACGGTGCTGGCAATCGCCTGCCTGAGCGCCTGGGCGGCTCCCCTGGCCGCATTCCCGGTGACGTAGGTTTGCCGCGAGGCAGTCGTTGGGCCGCCGTCCGGGGTTAAATCTGTATCGGATAGCAGGACCTTGACCCGTTCGGGGGGCAGGGCCATCTCTTCGGCGACAATCATCCGTAAAACCGTTACCAGGCCCTGTCCGAGTTCCGCCGAAGAAGTGCGTACTTCGACAGTCCCATCCTCGTACAGCTCGACCTCAGCCCCGGCTTTATCCGGTGCTCCGCCGCCCAGCCCGGTGTTCTTGTATCCTACAGCTAAACCCCAGGATCTGCGCAGATGAGGCGCTCCCAGGACTGTACGGCTCGTGAAGGGTTGGCCCTCCGCCAGGCGGTTCACTTCGGCCATGACCCGGTTGATGCACTCAGTCAAACCCACGCTCTCCCGCAGGACCTGGCTGGTATTGGTCGCATCACCAACCTGTAGGGCGTTCTTGAGGCGCAGCTCTACCGGATCCATCTCCAGAGTTTCCGCGAGCATCTCCATCATCGTCTCCACCGCAAACGCCGACTGGGTAACCCCAAAACCCCGGAAGGCCCCTGCTGGAGGATTATTGGTATACATGGCATAACAGTCGGCGCGCACGTGCGGGACCCGATAAGGACCGGCGGAATGGGTGGTCGCCCGGGTCATGACTTTTTCACCCAATGAGGCATATGCCCCCGTATCGCCGTATAACTCTGTTTCGACGGCAGTCAGCGTGCCATCGTTTTTCGCACCCAATTTAACCCGGATTTGGGTGGCATGCCGTTTGGGATGAACCAGCAGGCTTTCATGGCGGTCGTACAGGATCTTTACCGGGCATTGTGTCTTTTGAGCCAGCAGAGCCGAGTGGATCTGGCCCATAATATCCTCTTTACCGCCAAAACCACCGCCGATTAACTGCCCCAGGATGCGCACCCGGTCTTCTGGCCAGCCAAGCGCTTTGGCTACCTGGTAGCGGTCCTGGTAAGGGATCTGGGACCCAACATAAACTTCCATCCTGCCATCACTGTTGACCCTGGCAATACTGCATTCCGGTTCGAGGAAGGCATGGTCGGTGATTGCGGTATGAAAGGTGTGCTCCAGAATTACATCGGCCGCTTCGAAACCCTCTTCCATGCTCCCCTTGCGAACCTTGATATGTTTTAACAGGTTGCCGTTGGGATGCAGGGCGGCGCTTTCCGGTTGGCGAGATTGAACCGGGTCGCTGATCACCGGAAGGAGTTCGTAAGTCGCTTCGATCAGGGTCAGCGCCTGGGCAGCAGTTTCACGGGTCTCGGCTGCTACCAGGGCAACCGCGTCGCCTACATAGCGTACCCGTTCGCCGAGACCCACTAGGGTCGGCCAGTCCTGGATCACCAGCCCATGATTGTGTTCGGCGGGGATATCTTCGGCTGTAAGCACGACCACCACACCGGGTAAAGCGCGAGCTTTTGCTACGTCGATCCCGGTCAAAATGGCATGCGGGACCATCGCCCGTTTGGCCATCCCATGCAGCATACCCGGGAATTTTAAATCATCCGAATAGATGGCCTCTCCCGTGACCTTGGCAACCGCTTCCGGGCGGGTGTGGATCCGGCCAACTACCTTCTTGGCCAGCACGGACACGGGCACTGTCGCAGCCTCGACCGGTTCCCCTGTTCGCAGCGAGCGAGCCGCTGCCTGGACCGAGCGGACGATCGTTGGGTAGCCCGCGCAGCGGCAGAGTGTGTCCTTTAATGCCTTTTTGATATCATCTTCTGTTGGCTCGGGATTATTCTGCAGGAGCGCGTAAGAAGTCATCAGCTGGCCCGGAATACAGAACCCACATTGGACCGCTCCATGGACGATAAAAGCTTCTTGCAATGGATGAAGCTCTTTTTCGACACCTTCATCAGCGCAAGGTGCAAGAGCCGCCAAACCTTCAATGGTTAAGATTTGTTTCTGGTGGGCTTTTACTGCCGGGTAGGTACAGGAAAGAACCGGTTCACCGTTTATCAATACGGTGCAGGCTCCGCATTCAGCTTCGTTACAGCCAATCTTCGTTCCGGTCAGGCCTAACCGCTCGCGCAGCAGGTCGGACAACATTTCGCCTGCCTGAGCGGCCAGTTCGTACGGCTTGCCGTTCACCATTAATTGCAAAACCATCTGGTCACTCATTTTTCCTCCCGGCTCTTTCCCAGGCTTTCTCCACTACTTCAGCCAATAAAACTTCGCTGACATGTTTGCGGTACTCGGCAGTTGAGCGGTGCGGGCTGGTGCGTAAACGCGCGCCTGCCAACAAACCGTTGGCTGCCTCATGCAATATCTGAGAGGAGAATATTTTCCCTCTCAAAATTTCTTCGGCCCCAGGCGAGCGCTGTGGGGTTGGGCCGGCCGGTCCGATTGAGATGCGCACATCGGCAATCCGCTCGCCATCCCGGTGAACCCAGCCACACAGGTTGAGGATCGCGATGGCAACTCCCTGGGGACGCATCACCCGGGCGAAGGCTGATCCCTGGTTGGGGCCGGATTTTGGCAGGTAGAATCCAACCAGCATTTCCAGCCGGGGATCCAGCGTATTTATCCCCGGTCCTTGAAACAGATCGAGGATTGGCGCCCGGCGCAGCCCGCCAGGACCGGCGATCTCAACCTGGGCATCCAGGGCCACCAGGGCAATCGTGCCGTCTCCGGCGGGAAGTGCGTGCGCCACATTCCCACCCAGGGTTGCCGTATTCCGGACCTGGGGGCCTCCGATCAGGCTGCAGGCTTCTACCAGGGCTTCCGCGTGCTGCCGGACCAGGGGAGAGGCCGCAATCCTGTTCAAAGGCACAGCCGCCCCGACGAACAAACTGTCCTGGCGGATTTCCAGGCAGTTGAGCTCGGGGATATGAGTGATATCCACCAGGATGTCAACCGGTGAGTGCCGGCCCTGCTGGATATCTAATAATAAATCAGTCCCGCCGGCAATCAGACGAGCGGAGTTTGGACTGTCCTGAAGGACACTTAAGGCGTCTAGAATTGTATGTGCGAGGTGATATTGATTCCAAATAGACATAGGATCGGTGGAGAGCATGTGTATGGCGGCACTTTTCGACGGACTCTTCAGCCCGACGCCGTCACAGAAAATCCCTGTGACGACCACCGAATCCAGAGTACCTGTATTTTAGCATACTCTGGGTTGGTAAGCAAATCAGAATTTACCTTTTTCCAGACATTTCGCATATAATCAAGCCATTCTAATTCAAGGAATTATAAATGTCTGACGACCGACAACTTGCCCTTCAATACGCACACGAACACTATAAGCAGTTTCTCGATTCTCTATGTGATCTTCTAAAAATACCCTCTGTCTCAACCAGCCCTGAACACACCCGGGACATCCAGGCTGCTGCAAACTGGCTGGCTGAAAAACTACGTTCCCTGGGAATGGCTCGGGTTCAGGTACTTCCTACCAAAGGTCATCCCGTAGTTTATGGGGAGTGGATGAATTCTGGTTCTGCTCCAACCATCCTCGTCTACGGCCATTATGATGTCCAACCGGCCGAACCGATCGAACTCTGGCTAACCGACCCATTCGAACCGGATGTCCGCGGTGAAAACCTGTATGCCCGCGGTGCATCCGATATGAAAGGCCAGATCATAGCGTCCCTGGCTGCCATAGAATCGATCCTGCGCTGTAGCCAGATGCCGGTCAATCTAAAGTTTATGCTGGAAGGTGAAGAAGAGATTGGGTCGCCAAATCTGCGGGCTTTTATGCACGACCACCGGGAATTGTTGGCTTGTAACCTGGCGCTTAATCCGGATACAGGCATGATCGCCCTGGATGTGCCTACGCTTACCTACGCCCTGCGCGGGCTGGCCTATTTCGAGGTCCGCGTATATGGCCCCGACCACGATCTACACTCAGGCCTTTTCGGCGGGGTAGTCCACAACCCGGCCCAAGTTTTATGCGACCTGATTTCCGGGATGCACGATTCGCAGGGGCGGATCACCCTTCCCGGTTATTACGATCGCGTGCGGGAGATGGAGCCAGAAGAACGCACCGAGCTGGCGTACCTTCCAATGGATCAGGATTATTTTAAAAACCAGGCGGGGGTAAAAAATCTGTGGGGAGAAGCTGGTTTTACCCCAGTCGAACGTGTCGGCGCCAGGCCCACACTCGAAGTCAACGGTCTCCTCTCCGGGTTTACCGGGCAGGGCTCCAAGACCGTACTGCCCGCCTGGGCTATGGCAAAGATATCCATGCGGCTGGTGCCAGACCAGGATCCCCAGGAAGTCTACGAACAACTGTCAGCTTACTTAAAAAGTAATGCCCCCGATACGGTCAGGTGGGAGATAAGCCAATTTTCCGGCGGCCCTGCCTGCATGATCCAGAGAAATTCACACGGCAACCATGCTATGGCAGAAGCATTAGAAGCCATCTGGGGCCGCCGGCCTTTATTTAAACGTGAGGGCGGAAGTGTTCCCGTGGTTGGAGAGATCCAGGAAATCCTTGGATCCGATTCGGTATTGACCGGTTTTGGCCTGCCAGATGACAATGTCCATGGCCCAAACGAGAAACTCCACTTACCAACCTGGTATAAAGGGATCGATGCATTGATCCATTTCTTTTACAATTATTGATAAAGGCTATGAGAGAAAGATTACCATCCTACGGCGGACAGGCAGTGATAGAAGGGGTCATGATGCGCGGAACACAATCCGTAGCAGTGGCCATGCGGGCTCCAGATGGGGAGATCGTCCTCCACCAGGAGTCATTAGGATCCATCTACAAGAGCAAATTAACAAAAATCCCCTTCTTGAGGGGGCTGGTTATGTTGTGGGATGCACTTGGGTTAGGCATGCGGCTGCTGATGCTCTCAGCAAACACGCAAACCGGCGAGAACGAAAAAATCGAGGGACCGGCGATGTTTGCCACCATGGGTATCTCGTTGGCGGTTGCGATCGGCCTCTTCTTTCTGGCGCCTGCCGCGGTCGGCCAGCTGTCAGAAAGGTTTCTGGGTTGGAATGCGTGGTGGGGGAATCTGGTGGAAGGTCTGGTCCGGTTGGCGATCCTGATCGGATATATTTGGTCGGTTGGTAAGATCCCCGAGATCCAACGAGTATTCGCCTACCACGGAGCCGAGCACAAGACCATCAATGCCTATGAAGCCAGAGCCGAGCTGACCCCTGAAAATGTGGCCACCTTCTCTTTAGAGCATCCTCGCTGCGGCACCGCATTTTTGCTAACCCTGATGTTGGTCTCGATCCTGGTATTCTCTTTAATCGGACCACTCCCGGTTTTCTGGCGTTTCGCCAGCCGGATCCTCCTCCTCCCGTTTCTGGCAGGTATTGCTTACGAATATATCCGCTGGACGGCAAGACATTTGCATTGGCCGATCGTCCGCTGGATCATTCGCCCAAACCTGGCACTCCAGAGATTGACTACCCGTGAACCCAGCCTGGATATGCTGGAGGTATCTATCTCGGCATTCAAAGCCATGCTGGCCAGGGAGCCAGAAGCACAAGAAAAAGTAGCATAAGAAAGTGTATCAGAAACAAAACAGCCCTTCCCAGGGCTGTTTTTTCTGGTCAAGCCTCTTCCCCTACCAGTTGGATCACCAATTCTCTCTCGCGGGGACGGGTGTCAAAATCTACAAAAATGATCTGCTGCCAGACTCCTAAGACCATACGTCCTTTGACAACCGGCACGGTTAATGAGGGACCCAAAAGGGCAGCGCGGATGTGGCTGTGCCCGTTCGCATCTCCCCAGCGGCCGTTGTGAGCATAATCGCGATTAGGATTCACAATTTCATCAAACAACCGGCGCAGATCGCTGACACAGCCCGGCTCATATTCAATCGTGGTCAGCGCGCTGGTAGAGGACGGGCAAAAAATTGTCAGAATCCCACTTTTGATAGGAGTATTTTTCAATGCCTGTGAAACCTGGGATGTGATATCCAGGATATCGGTATTTCCCTGGGTATGTAACTGGACAGAAAGCGTTTTTACCGGCATATTGCCCTCTAGTATCCTATTTACGGCCATTATAGCACTGCTCAAAAAGGTTGGATGCAACCCAGGATATGCCTTGACATGCTTTACAGTCAGGCTATACTGGTGGAAAATGAGTCGAAGAGCCTGTATATCGATTGTGTGGGGATTACTTCATGAAAGCATGGCAGATCCTTCTCATAGGCATCCTGTTTGGGCTGCTTGCAGCCGGTTTGATCCTCCTGGTATCCCGTCCCCCGGTCGGTGAAAAGATCAGGCTCGACCCCTCGCCAACTCTCTCCCCGATAACTGTTTCTGTTTCCGGAAATGTCAGGAGACCCGGTCTTTACACACTCTCTCAGGGCAGCCGCATCCAGGCCGCTGTGGAAGCCGCGGGGGGTTTTACAGAAAAAGCTCACCCACAAGGGCTCAATCTGGCAGCCGTGCTCAGCGATGGTCAGCAAGTCGTCATCCCGGCAATCGGTGAAAATCCGGTATCCAGCACAGAGAATGGCACTGCACTCGGCCCGGATTCGCCCGCATCAGGCCTGACCACCCTCGCCCAACCGTTGGATATCAACACGGCTTCGCGTCAGGAACTGGAACTTTTGCCTGGGATCGGAGCAGAAAAGGCCAACCAAATACTTATCTATCGAGAGGAACACGGACCTTTCTTATCGATCGATGAGATCCAATTGGTACCGGGAATTGGTCCAGGTCTTTTCGAAAAAATGAAGGATTTGATTGCCGTTTCCCCATAAGTCTGCTATTTAATCCAGTTTTTTATCTTGTATGATCTGAAAAGGGTATAATCAAATCTATGGATACCAAACAGAAGATGGAGTCTGCCCTAAAAGATGGGATGCGTTCAAATGATGATACGGTCAAACGGACGCTGAGAGTAGCCCTCGCCACGATCAAGTTAGCGGAAGTTGAAAAGGGCAGCTCCTTAGATGAAAACAGCCTTCTGGCAATCATCCAGAAAGAAATCAAAGGTCGGCATGAATCCATCCAGGACGCCCAGAAGGCCAACCGCCCAGACCTGGTGCAGTCCTACCAGATGGAGATTGCCATTTTAGAAAAGTTCCTCCCGAAGCAGTTATCTCCGCAAGAGATAAACGATCTGGCCCGTTCCGCAATCGAAGAAGCGGGGGCTGTGTCTATAGCGGATATGGGGAAAGTAATGAAGCTGTTACTCCCCCGAGTCCAGGGACGGGCGCCAGGCGACCAAATCAGCCAGGCAGTCCGCCAATTGCTGACAAGCAGTTCATAAATGTCATCCCTTAGTTCGCAAAACCGGCAGGGCAGACTCCCCAGGCACGCCATCGTGCGGGTGTTCTTGCTGGTTGTCACCAGTGGGCTTTCTCTGGCAGCCCTGGTGATTCCGTACACGCTGCGCCCTTCTACTTTTCCACTGCAGATCGGAGATGTTGCCCCACAGGATATTCAGGCCCCCCAATCGATCACCTATACGTCTACCGTTTTAACCGAACAGGCCAGGAAAGATGCTGAACGAGGGGTAGCACCAGTTTACCTGCCTGCTGACCCTTCGATCGCCCGGCGGCAGATCGAGCGCTTGCGGATGAGCCTGGCATTTATCAACACCGTTCGCTTGGATGGCTATGCGAATTTAGAGCAGAAACTGGCTGACCTGTCTTCTCTCTCCGACATCCAGATCCCTACTACGATTGGCGAGCAGATCCTCTCTTTGAACGACAGCCGCTGGCAAGTTGTCCAACAGGAAGCCTTGAATGTCCTGGAACAGGTCATGCGCAATACTATCCGGGAAGATCGACTGGATGAATCGCGTCGCTCGGTTTCCACCCTGATCTCCTTTTCCTTGCCAGAGGATCAGGCTGCTATTGTCGCTCAATTGGTTACGGGGTTTGTCGTCCCGAACAGCCAGTACAGTTTGGAACAAACCGAAGCTGCTCGGACTGAGACACGCGCTTTGGTCAAACCAATTACTCGTTCGTTTATCACCGGAGAAACAATTGTCTTGCGCGGACAGGTGATTAATGACGCCAGTTGGGAAGCGCTGGAACAATTTGACCTGGTGAAACCGCAGAGTTACCGCGAAGATATCCTGGGTGCATCCGCCCTGGTGACGCTTCAGGCAGTATTTATTGCTCTCTATCTGAACCGCCGCAAAACATACCCCGTTGATGACCTGCGCAGCCTGCTGTTGATCGCTTTGTTATTTATCGTATTCCTTTTTGGGGCGCGGCTCACCATCCCCAACCGGACAGTCCTGCCCTACCTATTCCCCTTACCCGCATTTGGACTAACCATCGCCGTCCTTTTCCAGACCGAGCTGGCCATGATTTTCTCGCTTGTGCTCAGCATCCTGGCAGCCTACGGGCTTGGGAACAGCCTGGATTTAACTTTTTACTTTATTCTTTGCAGTCTTTTTGGGGTTCTCGCGATTGGTCGAGCGCGCCGCATTGCCAACTTCTTCTGGGCGGGTATTGCTGTCGGCGTAGCCGGTCTGGCTATCGTGGTCGCATATCGTTTGCCCGATACAATCACCGATTGGGTTGGCATTGCCACCCTTACCGGGGCGGCAGTCTTCAATGGACTTGCTTCGGCCAGCCTGACCTTACTGCTCCAATATCTTTTTGCTCAAATCCTGGGGTTGACCACAACCCTCCAGCTTCTTGAAATCTCACGGCCGGACCATCCCCTTCTTCAATTTATCTTGCGCAATGCTCCCGGGACATACCAGCACAGCTTGCAGGTGGCCAATCTGGCCGAACAGGCGGCCGAAGCTATTGGGGCAGATGCCCTGCTAACCCGGATTGGGGCCATCTATCATGATGCGGGGAAAGCCAACAACCCGTTCTATTTCATCGAAAACCAGATCCCAGGGAAGTTGAACCGGCACGACGATATCGACCCGTCCACCAGCGCGCAAACCATTATTCAGCATGTGCCTGATGGCCTGGTTCTGGCGAAAAAATACCGCCTTCCTCCGCGCATCCGCGACTTTATGGCCGAACATCATGGAACACTCCTGACCCGCTATCAATACACGAAAGCCCTGGAAGTCGCCGAGGGGAATGAGGAGTTGGTCGATCCCAGCCGTTTTCAATACCCGGGCCCAATCCCTCAATCGCGTGAGACGGCATTGCTCATGCTTGCGGATGGCTGCGAGGCCAGGGTGCGTGCAGAGCTGCCCAAAGATGAGACTGAGCTGCGCGGTTTGATCAAACGCGTATTTGACTATCTCCAGAAAGAGGGCCAGTTAGATGATACCCGTTTGACCCTCCGCGACCTGACTGAAGCCCAAGAGTCATTCTTGAATACCCTGCGTGGGATCTATCACCCGCGGATCCAGTATCCAGAGATCAGGCAGGCTTCCCAGGCGGTAAACACCGAACCCACCGGTCAGAATCCCGTAGAACTGCACAGCACTACCGCATCTCCCCCAGAAATTGCCGCGCAGAACCCGAAATGATCTTCATCGATATCGAAGAACCAACCCAAGAGACCATCCCGCCCGACTGGCTTGAAGCCGCTGCACAGGCAGCCTTACAGCATAATGGGTCCACCGAAAACTCTGAACTGACGATCGTCATCAGCGATGACGCCCATCTACAAGACCTGAACCGGCAGTTTCTGGAGATCGATGCTCCCACGGATGTGCTGTCTTTCCCTGCCGGAGAAGAGATCGACCCGGACAGCGGCGCCCCATACCTGGGCGATGTGATCCTTTCCCTGGCACGCGCCAAATCCCAAGCAGAAGCAGGTGGGCACCATTTAAAAGACGAGCTCCAGCTTTTGGTCGTCCACGGGGTACTTCACTTGCTTGGTTACGACCATGATAGCGAAGATGAAAAAGCCAGGATGTGGTCCGCGCAAGCAGAGATACTATCCTCCTTGGGTTGCAGCATCACCGGTCCATCTCAGGTTTAATTTCCTGGGCTTATGACCGCCCCTCCAGTCTACATCACAGCCCACGCTCAGGGGAAGGAATACCATGCAGGCTTTTATCCGTTCGCGGGTCCTATCATTTGGGAATGCATTTGCCGGATGGTGGTATGTCATCCGCACGCAAAAAAATGCATGGATCCATGCCCTGGCGTCAGTATGTGTGGTCTGTATAGCGGCATGGTTGAAGCTTCCATTGCGGGATTGGGCAGTGCTACTGCTGACCATCTCGATGGTATGGACTGCCGAGTTTCTGAACACGGCTTTAGAAGCCGTGGTTGATATGGCCAGCCCGCAGCGCCACCCTCTGGCAAAAGTCGGAAAAGATGTGGGTGCAGCAGCCGTCCTGATCACGGCTGTTTCGGCAGCCGTGATCGGTTTTTTGATTATGGGCCCTCCATTGTGGGACCGCTTGAACCAGATCTTCTTTCATTTTTGAGTTATAGACTGGGAGACATTTATGAATGGTACAGCCCGTTTTTTATTCGGAACTGTTGGCTCCCCCATATCTACACCGAAAAAACCCGGGGGTAGTATTGGAGCGATCCAACAGATTGCCAGCTTAGAGCTGGGGGCGCTTGAATTGGGGTGGGTGCAATCTGTTCGGGTTTCTGAGATCACCTGCCAGGCCATCTGCCACGCAGGAGACGAACAGCAGATCAAGCTAAGTGTGCATGCCCCATACTTTATCAACCTGAATGCAAGCGATGAAGAATGGCCAAATTCCCGCAAGAGACTGATGGATGCCGCTTATTATGGCCATCTGGCAGGAGCTACCGACATTGTTTTTCATCCCGGTTCTTACTTTGGTAAATCTGCTGACGATGTATTGCCTGTTTCTATCGAGCGGTTACGCGGGTGCATAGCAGAGCTTCTCGCGGCTGGAAACCCCGTGATCTTGCGTCCAGAAACGATGGGCAAATCTGCGATGTTAGGGTCCCTGGAAGACACATTGGAAATGGCGTCAAAAATCCCAGGGGTTGAGCCCTGCCTGGATTTCGCCCACCTGCATGCCCGGCCAGGAAATGGAAGTATAAACTCCTATGAGGAATGGATGGGTATCCTTCAGCGCTACGCTCAAGCCCTGGGTGAAAAATCGCTAGAGCGTTTGCATATCCATCTATCCGGGATCGAATACACATTGGCGGGAGAGAAAAACCATTTACCCGTGAAGGAATCTGACCTGGATCTTCACGCATTATTCCGGGCGCTGCACGACCTGGGATGTGCGGGGCGAATCCTATGCGAAAGTCCTGAAATGGAAAACGATGCTTTATATATGAAAACGGTATGGGAGGAGATTTCCTGACAGATAGCAGCCAGGCGCTTTTTCCTGCAACGGTCAGGAAATTGACTGATTATTTTCGGAATGGAATTTCTTTTGACTCTTAGATATATTCTTTCAAGTTGTGCTCGACAGCATAGGCAGCCGCTTCGGCGCGGTTGCTGACCCCTAATTTTGACAAAATACTGCTGACATAATTTCGCACGGTCCCTTCACCAAGAAAGAGTGCTTTGGCAATCTCGCGGTTGGTCTTACCCTCGGAGACCAGCATGAGAACATGTTTTTCCTGCTGGCTCAGGTTAGAGAATGCGGACGCCTCTTCTTCTTTGACGGCCTTGCGAACTTCCTGAAATACCCGTTGGGTTACGGCTGGATCCAGAAGGGCTTCACCGCGCCCGATAGCCTCTATTGCGCGGATTAAATCTTCGCCTGCGATTTGTTTCAAAACGTAACCGGACGCACCGGCCCGGATCGCAGAAAATAGCATTTCATCTTCAGCGTAAGATGTCAACATGATGACCCGCGTTTCCGGGAAACGCCGGGTAATCTCCTCACAAGCTTCAATCCCGGATGCGCCGGGCAGGCGGATGTCCATCAGAACTACATCGGGTGATATCCGCCCAACCTGTTCTATGGCTTCGCGTGCCGTACCCGCTTCGCCAACGACTTCGAATTGGGCATGATGCTCGAGCAGTGCTTTTAATCCTAATCGAACAACTTCATGGTCGTCTACCAACAAGATGCGTTGTTTGCCCATCGTTTGCTTTCCTCCAATGGGAGTATAGTCTAGAGTGGACAGGCATGCAAGTGTAAGCGTCGGCCTTCACCTTTTTATCGGCGGTAGTCCACAAAACGATAACCAACACCCCGCTCGGTCAGGATATACTGTGGATTAGCAGGATCTTTTTCTAGCTTCTGACGCAGATAATTAATATACAACCGGACATAATGAGGCTCGTCCCGGTACTCATACCCCCAAACTTTGGATAACAATTGGTCGTGGGTAACCACCCAGCCTGCATTTTGAACCAGATGGTATAACAGGCGGTACTCCGTTGGGCGAAGCTTGACCAGCTCCCCATCCACCCAGATCTCCCGGCGGTCGAAATCGATTTTCAAACGGTCATCGACTTCAATGAGCCCGCGCATGCTCCCACCCGCAGAGTCCACCCGCCGGAGCACTGCCCGAACCCGGCTGACCAATTCTCTGGGGCTGAAAGGTTTGGTCACATAATCATCCGCGCCAAGCTCCAACCCCCTGACGCGGTCATCCTCTTCTCCTTTGGCAGTCAGCATGATCACGGGGACATTACTGGTTTCCCGGATCATTTTTAAAACCTCAAAGCCGTCGATATCCGGCATCATAACATCCAGCAGGATAACGTCGGGCAGAGTATCTCTCAGTTTTTGGATAGCCTGAGCTCCGCGATATGCTTCAATGACTTGAAAGCCATCGTGTTCGAGGTTCAGGCGGATAAAACGGACCATCCGCTCTTCGTCATCAACAACAAGGATACGACGGTTTTTGAAAAGGTCATCCGGCATACCAAATTACTCCCTTACGAAGCCGATAATTTCCTCTTCTTCGCCGCTGGGCATAATCTCGATAAACACTACCCGGTGTATTGGCCAGAGAACGGTTGTGACATTTGAATCGAGATAATGCAGATCTTTTCCATCTCTACGACGTGGGTTTTTTACCACTACGAGTGTATCGCCGGCAGAGGGTAATTCATCAACCTCACCCAGGACAGGGTCTTCATTCTGAAGGTGCATTAGAATCGTTGGCATAATAGCACAGGTTCCCGGAACAATTTCTGACGGGTTTACCGCCGGATCAATACCTGGATTTTTAATTTCCCCAGCGCAATCATATCGCCATGATTGAGTGGATAATCGACATTTGGGACGATTTTCTGACCATTGACACGCGTCCCGTTGGAGGAGCCCAAATCCATGATCACCACTCGTTGGTTGATAACTTTCAGCGCCGCATGCAGGCGAGATACCCCTTGAGAATAAGCTTCATATGGCGAAAGGTCGACATCCGGTAAGATTGGCTGCCCTTCTGCCACACGGCCCATGGTAAACTCTGACCTCCCGGCCAGGGGTAATATCTGGCCATTATCAACCAGGTGCAATGAGACCAGCGCGTCGATCGATGCCGCGGGAGGCGCCGGAGGGTTCGCGGGGTTTGCCGGTTGCGGTGGAGGGGAGGAGAGAACATCTGATTGAGAACGTATGAATGCCTGGGTCGATAAACGTTCGGTAAATACGAGCTGTGCTCCACATTCACTGCAAAATAGGGCTCCCGCGACTTCATGGTGTTGGCAGTTTGGACAAAGAATCATGATCTTCTATACTCCGACCCAGGGGATAAAAGCAGGGCTCGCGTTCCATATTTGATCCGTTTGTCGCCCTCTTTGCTGAACTGTTGGCTTTTATGAATATGTTCAGCCTCGACCAAAACCGTATGAGCAAGCTCTCGTTCACCCTGGGATAACAAATGGGTGGCCAGGTATTGTAAATGTTTGGTAGCCTTCGCAACATCACCAGCAATCACTTCTTGCCGGGCACGTTCCTGGATGCGGTATAACGTGAGCCGGGACATTGCCTGGACAATCGAATTCGGTGGGGGTTCCGGTTCGGAATCCATGCTGATCGGGCGACATAGATCCATTTTGAGCTTATACGATGGGATGGACCGGGTTGGAATCTCCATCCGCACCCGTCCTTTGAACAAACATATTTTGTCAGCATTTTCCGGCAGCGATTTTACCAGGAATTCCAATAAAATACCCAAGGTTTGGAATTGAACGATGTTCCCGAGGCGGGCAGGCGATTGTACCGGCAGGGGACCCGCTTCGGGCTGCATCCGAAATGCATAGCGTAACTCCACATCAGGTTGTGGCTCAAAATCAAAGGTTACCTGCTCTGCATAGATTTTACCAAGAGAATTGTACTTTTGCTCCAGGAATTTGTGCAGTTCTTTTGGAGCTGAAATATACATGCTGGTTCCACCTGTCAGGCTGGCGAGCTGATCCAGAAATGTATCATTCCATTCATGTCCAATCCCTAACCCGGTAATCCCAATTCCCTGGTTCGCGGCTTCTTCTGCCAGCCGGACACAGGCTGCTTCATCACCATAGGTGCGCCCATCCGTTAACAAAATGAGATGATTGATATACGTCGGGCTTATATTCCGGCGTACCTGGTTCAAGCCTACTTCTAATCCGTGAAGGATTTCTGTGCCACCCCCGGTTTGGAGCTGGCTAATCCGTGATTCGATCCGGTTAAGATCCGAGACGCGCGTGGCAGGGATCAATACCTCAGCCCGGTCGCTGAAGGCGACGATCGAAATTAAATCTTGTGGCTTCATCTGGCGCAGAAGCTGGATAGCATTGGCTTTCACCATATCCATGCGCGAGCCTTGCATGGATGTGGAGCGGTCCATTGCGATGCACAGGTTCAAAGGTGGAATATTGGTGACCACCGGATCCGGGATGGATGTAAACTCAACCAGAGCATAAACCAGTTGTGCCTCGTCCATCCATGGGAGACACGATCGGGAGTATTGGACAGTATAGGAGACAGCGGGTGAGGATAGTTCTTGAGAGGGAAGGGTTGCATCGTAAGCCGAACGCCGGTCAGGGTGAGAAAGCACATCGTATGCTTCCTGAACTAGAATAAACTGATCGGGGGCATCTGGGTCGGGATTGGTATCGGGATGCAACCGGCGCGCCGCCTCAAAATAAGCGCTTCTGATATCTTCCGCAGAAGCATCTCTCGGGACTCCCAAACGCGCGTAATGGTTGGAACCAGAGACCATGGTGTGCCTATGTGGGGTACTGGATCAATATCACGCTGATATTATCGGGGCCACCGGCATCATTCGCAGCCTGAACCAGTGCGTGGCATGCTGCGGACGGGTTGGGGGCAGAAGTTACTATATCGAAGATTTCCATTTCGGAGATTACCCCCCATAGACCATCTGTACAAAGCAGCAGGAATCCGGGATGAGGTAAGAGGTAAGTGTTTACATCTGAATCGAACGGCTCTCCCTGCCCAATTGCCCGGTAGAGAACGTTCCGTTGCGGGTGAACAGAAGCTTCTTTCTCTGTGATCTGGCCCAACTCCTGGAGACGCCGGACCAGTGAGTGATCGCGAGTCACGGCCTGCATCCGTCCATCCGGAAAAATAAAATAAGCCCGGCTGTCACCCACGTGCGCAAGATTGACTTGTTCGCCCAGGATAAAAGCAGCCGTTAATGTTGTACCGCCGCCTGGCGCCAGCTTCATCACCGCCTGCTGAGCCTCCCGCACCCCGGCCTGTAATATCTCTTGCAGCGGTTCATTCTGTGTTTCTGGGTGCAGGCTAAAATATGGCAGGTAAAGTTTGCGTACCAGGTAATTAGACATGGCACGCACCGCTACCCCACTGGCGATCTCACCGTGTTGGTGCCCACCCATTCCATCCGCAACGATAAAAATCCCAAAGGGCAGGCTGTCACCGTTCCCTGATAACATCACATTTAAACAGAAAAGACAGTCCTCGTTATGTTCGCGTTGTTTCCCGACCGACTGTCCGGACCCAACGATCAGCTGGGGCGGATCGAACTTATACATTTCTGAGGTTACTGCCTCGAGCTGTTCCTCGGACAACGGCGCTGTCTGAATACTTTCGATCGGCTTTTTTGGTTTGCCAAATAATTTGCGAAAAAATTCAATCACGGAAGGATCTCCTTGGCCTGGTCATTTCACCCCTCTAGTCTGTGATGTTCTTCCCCACTTTGAAAATTGTGCATAGCAACCAGCCAACCATCCTGGTCATTTCAAGCTAAGAGAGCATATACAATATGATCTGTCGAACCGATATACAAAATATCATTATACACCAGTGGGGTGCCGGTGATTGCCCCTCCGGTGGCAAACTTCCAACGCAATCTACCGGTTCGGTATTCCAGGCAGTACAGGTTTCCATCCACAGACCCGATATACACCGAATCCTTATACACCATCGGTGAACCGTTTACCTGGTGTTCGGTCTTGAAGCTCCAAACTTCACGCCCGTTACCGACTTCCAGGCAGTAGATAAAGCCGTCCGCCGATCCGGTAAAGACAAAATTTTCGACCGTACACGGACTCGAGATCGATCCCTTACCCATCCGGAAGCGCCAGATGACCCAACCCGACTTGGCATCCAGGGCATAGAAGGATGTATCTACCGAGCCAAAAAACACCACACCGTTGGATACGACCGGAGAGGATGTGATCGCTCGCTTGGCTTTGAAACGCCACTTGACCTCTCCGCGAAAATCGGCGCAGTAAAAATCTCCTCCCTCACAGCCGAAATAAACCAGGTCGTTCGCAATAAAGGGTGTGGAGCGCACCGGTTCGGTTGCCTCGACCCGCCAGGCCCGGCGGCTGGAAACCAGGTTGACCGCATGCAGGTAATTATCATCTGACCCGATAAAAATATGACCTTCAGCCAGGCGCGGGGATGAGCGCACCGGCCCGTCTGTATAATAGGTCCAAACGATTTTTCCAGACCGCGTAGATACCGCATGCAGGCGGCGGTCTTCCGATCCAAAATATACTGTGTTATCAAAAACGACCGGTTTGCCGGCAATGCCGCCATCCGTTGGGTATTTCCAAAGGAATGACCCGCTCTGCGCATTCAGGGCATACAGGTTATTGTCATAAGCGCCGATGTACAATACCCCGGTATCCAGGGTTGGCGAACCACGGATTTCGTCTTCACACTCAAAAGTCCACAAGGGTTTGATCGTCTCAACCACGGGACCAATATTGGCAGTTTGATAAGACAACCGGGCCAGAGCGCCCGTTTTCCGCGCCGCCATCATCAGTGCTTCCTTCATATTGTCAGCGCTTTGGAAGCGTTCTTTGGGTTCATATTGCAGCGCAGTATTGATCACTGTCTCGAGCTCAACAGAAACCGCCGGGTTGAGTTTCCGGATTGGCCGTTCTGAAAAAGTAAATGGGGGTTCCAGACGCGGGTCTTTTCGGGTGAGCAGGTGATGCAAAGTAGCCCCAAGGGCATAAATATCTGCTAAGGGAGTCGCTTCTCCCCGGTATTGTTCGGGTGGGGAATAGCCTTCCGTCCCGATCATGGTCCCCTTTTGTCCGGTTTTGAAGATTTTAGCGATCCCAAAATCAACCAGAACCACGTGGTTGTTCTGGTTGATCATAACGTTCGAGGGCTTCATATCCCGGAATATGATCGGTTCGGGTTTGTGGTTGTGCAAAAAATTTATGACGTCGCACAGCTCGATCGCCCAACCGATCACCTGCTCTTCGGGGATGAAACCCTGGACTTCGCTCATCACCGCATCCAGGTCTCTCCCATGGATATACTCTAATACCAGGTAAGACCGCTCTTCGTGGGTAAAGTAATCGTAGATCCGCGGGATTGCCGAGTGGTTTAAGGTAACCAGGATATTGGCTTCCCGCTCAAAATTTTGAACAATGGTCTGCCGGACGAGTGGATCTCTCGCCTGGTTGATCATTTCTTTTACTGCAACCAGCTTGATGACGTTTGGAAAATGTAAATCTCTGGCTCGATAGACTGAGCCCATCCCCCCTACCCCAATCACATCCTGGATGGAATAGCGATTGACCAGGGTGATGCCTGGCTGGAGTTGCTGCTCGGGACCTTGACCAGAATTGAAGTTTTGAGTAATGTGCTGTGTATCCAGGGCTCTCCTCCCGGGATCCAGAGGAAATTGACCAGCGATATTCAGGTGAGCCACAACCGAGTTACCGGTGACATCTCCGCTAAGATTGGATCACGCCATCCGGGAGTCCCAGCCAGATCAATTATCGAACTCTATAACCCTTGGGCTTACAATTGTATAAATTATACGCATCAATTCCTGATTATGCAACCTGTAGAGAGGTACAATGCTTCGCGTGTAATCGACAAAATTGAAAGCCGGTAAGCGTGTCCCGCAACTTCAAAGAAATAAAACACCTTCCCACAATTGCAAAATTACACCACTATCCGCTTATAATTCTTGTGCAATCTGGCGCACGAAATCTGCTCTCGCCAGCCATCCTTTCCTTCGAGTACAGGTCATATGAGCAATTTTCAGTCCTATCAGTCTCCCTTTTCCTGGCGCTATGGGAGCCAGGCGGTTCGTCAAATTTGGAGCGAGGACCACAAACGCCGTTTATGGCGCCGCTTGTGGGTTGCCCTGGCACAGGTTGAGATGGAATTCGGGCTGGTCCTCTCCGAACAGGTAGAGGATCTCCGCATTCATCAGGATGATATCGATATCCCTCGCGCCATGGAGATCGAAAGCGAAATCCAACACGATCTGATGGCCGAGCTGAAAACCTTTGCCGAGCAGTGCCCCCTCGGAGGAGGGATCCTCCACCTGGGCGCGACATCCATGGACATAGAGGATAATGCCGATGCCCTGCGCATCCGCGAATCACTTGGCATTCTCATAGAAAGACTGGGGCTGCTCTTACGCGAGTTCGCCAGGCAGATCGAGACATGGGCTGATATTCCCATAATTGCCTTTACCCATCTCCAACCGGCCGAGCCGACCACGTTGGGTTATCGCCTGGCGTTCGTCGGGCAGGATCTGCTCGAAGATTATATTTCGCTGCAGGATGTCATGCATGCTGTCCGGGGGAAAGGCTTCAAAGGCGCGGTAGGCACAGGGGCAGCCTATACGCATTTGATTGGTGTGGAACGTTTTGAATCATTTGAAAACCGGTTGAGCGAGATCCTGGGCCTTGAATTCTTCCCGGTCTCCCACCAGACCTACCCGCGGAAACAAGATTATCGCGTTTTATCAGCCCTGGCGGGGGTGGCGGCTTCTCTATCAAAATTTGCATACGATCTGAGGCTGCTGCAGAGCCCGGGAATTGGAGAGATGGCCGAACCTTTTGGCAGCAAGCAAGTAGGGTCATCCGCTATGCCGTTCAAACGCAACCCGATCCGTTCCGAAAAGATCGACTCCCTGGCCCGCATCGTTGCCCAATTTCCCAGGACGGCCTGGGATAACGCGGCGCTCTCATTTCTGGAACGCACCCTGGATGACAGCGCAAACCGGCGTTCCATCTTGCCCGAAGCCTTTCTGGCCTGTGATGAATTGATCCATGTCAGCCAGACCGTGCTCTCTGGTCTTATGATAGATCATCAAGCCATTAATCGGAATCTGGATGCCTATGGTCCCTTTGCAGCCACGGAAAGGATCTTGATGGCCATGGTCAAATCTGGAGCGGACCGCCAGGAGATCCACGAGCATCTCCGCCAGTTATCCATGCGCGCCTGGGAAGCCGTTCGCCAGGGAAATCCCAATCCCTTAAAAGATCTGATCGTGCAAGACACCGTATTATGCCAGGTTCTCTCTCCAGAGATATTGGAGCGGGAAATGGATTACCGCTCCCACGTCGGTATTGCCCCACAGCGTTCTCTGGATATGGCAATAAAGATCCAGAATGCCTTACAAATTCCTGACAGGAAATAACGAAAACTGGACTCGAAAACCAGCCTGGGTTACAATGGGGACAGGCAATCGACCCAGTTAGGAGACAAGATCATGGCCGAATTCCCTGGAAAAGGCAAAGTTGCAGTCCTAAAAACCACCCCAGAAACTGTTTTGGGTGATATCGAAAAAGTAATGCGGCTGGCCGGTGTTGAAAAAGCCCTTCCAAAAGGGGTAACCACGGGCCTCAAAATCAATATTTCCTGGCAGACATGGTATCCGGCGTGTTCGACCGCCCCATGGCAGCTCGACGGTGTGATCCAGACCCTTTGCAAGATGGGGTATAACGACCTGGTGGGTATCCATAACGATACCGTGGTGGTCGATACGACGGTAGGAGAAACCAACAACAAACACCGTTACGTAACCGACAAGAACGGGATACCCTGTATTTATCTTTATGAAGAGAAGTTCGAATGGGTCCGGTATGAGCCTTCCCAGCCATTCCTGGTGCTGGATAAAGTTTATCCGGAGGGCGTTTATATTCCCAAGGCGCTGGTTGGGAAGAATATCGTCCACCTGCCTACGATAAAAACACATGTCTTCACGACCATTACCGGGGCCATGAAGAATGCATTCGGCGGTTTACTGCACCGCAACCGCCATTGGACTCACAGCGTGATCCACGAAACCCTGGTTGACCTTTTGATGATCCAGCAGGATATTCATCCAGGGTTGTTTGCCGTGATGGATGGAACCTTCGCGGGAGATGGACCCGGCCCACGCGCCATGCGCTGGCACGAAAAAAATGTGCTCCTGGCGTCTGCCGACCAGGTGGCCATCGACGCGGTATCCGCGCGCCTGCAAGGTTTCGATCCGATGACCATCCCATTCCTCCGTCTGGCACACGAGCGAGGCCTGGGTATCGCCGATCCAAAACAGATCGAGATCGTTGGATATGATATCGATGAGGAGCCCAACTGGGGGTTTGTCCAGGAAGACACCTTCGCTTCGCGCGGGCAGAAATTGATCTATCACGGCCCCCTGAAACCCCTGGAAAAGGTGCTTCTGCAGAGCCCGCTGGTACCCTGGAGCTATTTTGCCAGCAATTTCTACCATAATGTCTATTGGTACCCCTTTGTGGGTCGCAAACGCGTAAAAGCCGCTCTGAATACCCCCTGGGGCAGGCTGTTCAAAAACTATGGCGATGGAAAGGTAGTCTTACCCGGGATGGAGCCAAAGACCGTTGTCCAGGCGGCAGTAGGTGTGGGTCTGGCGGCTGCCCTGGCCGGTACCCTGGCCTGGTGGTTGGGCAAAAAGAAAAAGAAAAAAACATCGTGAGGTGCCTGTATGTTCAATGACTTCCAGGAAGCAGCCGATTTCGCAGCTACACACAGCGTCCGTATGATCGACTTGAAATTCTGCGACCTATGGGGACGCTGGCACCACGTAACCCTTTCTGTAAAAGAATTCACCCCGGCCCTGATGGAGGCCGGGGTGGGTTTTGATGGCTCCAGCGTGGGTCTAAAAAGCGTCAAAGCAGGCGATATGGCTCTGGTCCCGGACCTGGGTACCGGATTCCTGGATCCATTCTGGGAAGTTCCCACGTTGAGCTTTATCTGCTCCACGGTTGAAGCGGATTCGAAAGCGCTTTTCTTTCGCGACCCAAGGGTGATTGCCAGCCGGGCCGAGGAATATCTGCGTGCCACCCGGATTGCCGACGAAAGCCGTTGGGGACCCGAGTTTGAGTTTTACGTTTTTAGTAAAGTGTGTATTGAGAATGGGGTAAATGTCAGCAGCTACCGGTTGGAAGCTCTGGAAGCCTCCTGGAACAGCCCCTGCGGCGGGCGCGGAGATTATATCCCTCCGCATGGGGGCTATCACGCCATCCCTCCGAAAGATCAGCTTTGCAGCCTGCGCACCCGCATGGTCACGGTCCTCGAAGATATCGGTGTGCCTGTAAAATACCATCATCATGAGGTTGGCGGCCCCGGGCAGAATGAGATCGAGACACCCCTGATGGGTCTGCTGCCTTCGGCAGATGCATCCATGCTGATCAAGTATGTGACCAAAATGGTGGCCAGCCAGGACGGTCAAACGGTAACTTTCCTGCCTAAACCTTTGTATGGGGAAGCCGGGAGTGGGATGCATTTCCACCAGCAGCTGCTCAAACATGGGGTCAACCAGTTCTACGATCCGGCGGGACCCAGCTTACTCAGCCAAACAGCCCTCTATTACATTGGAGGGTTATTGAGTCATGCCCCCGCCGTATTAGCGTTTACCAATCCGAGCACCAATTCTTACCGCAGGCTGGTACCTGGGTTCGAGGCTCCGGTAAACTGTTTCTTCTCAACGGGCAACCGCAGCGCTGCGATCCGCGTACCCAAATACGCTACCCAACCCGATAAAGTCCGCTTTGAGTTCCGTCCTCCGGATGCTACCTGCAATCCATATCTGGCCATGGCCGCCATGCTCATGGCAGGGCTGGATGGGATCTGCCGCCAGATCGACCCAACCGCCGCCGGATTTGGCCCGATCAATGAAGACATTTTCTCTTGGTCTGCTGAGAAGCGCGCAACCATCAAAGCCTTACCAGAATCCCTGGAGGATGCCCTGCGGGCGCTGGAGGAAGATCATGCGTTCTTAATGGAGGGAGGCGTCTTCGACGAGGAGATCATCCACGATTGGATCAAATCCAAAACCGAGGAATACCACGAGGTGCGCAATCGACCGCACCCCTATGAAATCCAGATGTACTACGATCTGTAAACAAACATTAGAGATGATCCGGTTGGTACGGCCGGTGGAACAAGATATGGGTTACCGCGATGTGGAATCCGGTTTTCTCATACAGGCGGACTGCCCCGGTCAGGTTTTCAGCATCTACGGTCAGCCGGAGATGTGAGTGCCCAAGTTCGCGCGCCATGCGGAACGAGCAGTTCAGCAGTGCCTGACCCAGGCCTTGTTTCCGCCACGGTGCGCGCACAAACAACATTCCCAACCAGCCTGTATTTCGCAAAAAACGCGAGCGTGCCATGGCCCCCATATCGTTGAGCGCGCCACCTGCAACCTGATCCCCATCCCAGGCGATAAAACTGGTTTCCGGGTTGATTTTCTGGGTGGCAATGCGTTGTTCGAATGCCTCGAAGGGCTCCTGGATATATCCCCAATGGTCGCGAAAAGCTTCGCCGACAGCCTGCCAAACAGCCTGATCCTCTCTTCTGTCCTTCCACAGGCGTACGATCAGTCCATGCGGGATACCACCCGGACCGGAAGGCTCGACCAGGTTGTGTTCCATCTCATACAGGTAGCGTACCGGTTTTAATCCAAAACGGGTTAATAAATCGACTGCCCCCTTCTGGTTATCCTGGACCCGCGAACCCATCACCAGTTTTAAATTGGAGTGTTCCAGAGCGAACTCCGCCAACCGCGCCCACTGTCTTTCCAGGAGTTGTTGGCCGATCCCCCGGCCGCGGAAATCCGGGTGGACGGTACCGCGCGTGGCATATAAAGCGGAGCGGCTTTCCTGGCGGAGCGACCCTTCAGCGAAGGCCACCACACCGGCAGCCGGATCGCGCACTACCCAAAGATCGCGTTCCGGATCGATGCGTGGATCTGCCATCCTGGCGCGCAAGTCGTTTTCCGTCAGAATCACCGATTCCCGGTCTGCTCTGGCTGCCGCCGAAGCGGCTGCCAAAATCCCGGATAGATCTGCTTCCTCGGGGTGTGATATTTCCACTACTCTGCGGCCTCCACTATCCTACAGATACATCCGGACCACATCTTCAGTGATCAATTTTCCTGTCCCCCCGTGGGCCAGTGTAGACAAACCTCCCACGATATTTCCCCAGCGCAAACATTCGCGCAGCGGCAAGCCCAGGTGCCAGGCTTTGATAAAACCGGCATTATAGGCGTCACCCGCTCCGGTGGTATCCACCGGGTCCACCCGGATCCCGGGTTCGTGGATGACGGTCCCATGCGAAACAGCGTAGGAACCGTTTGACCCATCTTTTACGACAACCAGGGGGACGAGCTCACCCAACACCTGCATGGCGCAGTCGAGGTCATCCTCCTGGGTGATCCGGCGGGCTTCCAGGACGTTGGGCATAAAAATCTCCGTACTGCGGATGGCTCGTTTGACGGCCGGGTTGCTCAGGAAGGTTTCCTCGGTAGAATTTCCGTCCATGATGAGCTTCATCCGCTTCCCACGCACCAAAATTAGCCCTGCGTCCAACCCGGGGCCATAATATATACCCGGCATATAAAGAAATCGCGCAGAGGCTCGTGTGAGCGCCTTGATTGCCGCCGGAAGTTCGGGCGCAGGGTCGTAATAGGCGATAAATGCTCTTTCCTGGGGATAGGAGGCTGCCACCGTGATATTTCTTAAAGGCCGGTTGTGAGTGATAAACAACTGCGTATCCAGACCCTCCTGGCGAGCTTTTTGGATCACGAGTTGGCTGAATTCATCGCTGCCAAAATCGCCTGCCCAACCCACCTGGATCCCCAGGCGATGCAGGCATACGGCGGTATTATAGGTTCCCCCCGGCAGCATTTCAAACCCGGTGCTGACAATTTCCACGCCCAGCTCCGGAAGTTTTTTCAATCCGCTGAAGATCAAATCCAGGCAGTAATCGCCAGCCACAATCACATCATAAGCCAACATTTCACCATTCCATCCGGTCAGAGGTGTCCGGTGGCTCACACCCGTATCGCACCTACCTCAAGACTGGGAACAGTTCGCCGTGGGCGAGCCGGTACCCATCGACCAATTGTTTTGCTAAACGATAATCCGCCACCAAAGGGTGGATCGTCAGCGCCTGGACCGCCCGGGAATAAGAACATTCCATAGCCGCCGCGATGGTCAGGCGCTCGAACTCTTTGACCTGTTTCATGAGAGCCAGGCAGTGCTGCGGGATCTCCCCCACGGCCATGGACTGGATCATCCCTTTACCCACAAAGGCAGGGATTTCCACCACATCTTCGGCATCCATTCCCCAGATTGCCCCGCGGTTCAAGATATTGAGGGGCATCTGCCTGGGTCTCTCGCCGTTCAGGGCCTCGATCAGGTCGAGGGCGACCCCTGCATATCCGCCAGATGCCACAGCGTCGGCAATAGCCGGATCGACACCGGCAAGCGAATGAGCGGCGCGGCCGGTCTCGGCTGTCATATAGGTCTGGCCGCGCTCTTCCAGGTAAGCCTGGTAGCGGACAAGCATCCCCTCGTGATCTTCACCCTGCCGGGAAACGCGCAAATCGGCAAATAAACGGCTGTTCAGCTCGGTAATCTGCTCTCCACGCGATTTTCCCCGCGACAGGATGTTCTGGACGGATTGGCGAGTATGGTAGTAATAGTACAGATACTCGTTGGGGACCATCCCAAGAGCTGTCAGGAAGTCCATATCAAAAGGCAGGTCCGGGAAACCGCCCGCGGATCTGGCCATTTCCATTAACCTGGGAAGAACATCCACTCCCTGGTAGCGGATCGAGCGGATCCAGCCCAGGTGGTTCAGACCAAAGTAATCCAGATAGACATCCTCTGGTGGAGCGCCTATCACGGCCGCGGCGACTCTTCCCATAGATGCCGGGCTGTCGCAAATGCCCACGGCCCGCTGCCACCCTGCGCCGCGCAGCACAGCTTCAGCCAGCATCCCGGCCGGGTTAGCAAAATTGATCAACCAGGCATTGGGACAAACCGAGCGCATCAGCGCGATATATTCAAATAGAACCGGGATGGTGCGCATGGCCATCGCAAAACCGCCCGGGCCGGTGGTCTCCTGGCCTAACACACCCAGATCGAGGGCAACTCGCTCGTCAACCACCCGCGATTCCATCCCGCCCACCCGGAAGGTCGTGATCACGAAATCCGCTCCCTGGAGAGCCTCCCGGGCATCTGTCGTCCGGCTGATCTTGAATTTGAGCTGCCCACCGGCCTCCTGCGGAACCGTCAAACCCGCGATGAGTTCCAGGCGCTCCCCATCGATATCCATCAGGACCAGATCGGTCAGACCTACTTTCTCCTGGCGCAGGGCCATTGCCTGGACGATCAATGGCGTCCGGACGCCCGCGGCGCCCAAGATCGCGATTTTCATACAACCTCCGATACCGGCTCTGCCGGTTTTTCCCCGGGCTTGACTGCATTTGCCAGGCGAGCGCGCTCCAGGTCCGCGCGTTCCCTCATCTGAGCGCGTAAGCTCTCAATATCTTTGGGCACCAGGTAGATGGTAAACAGGAAGAACACAAAGCATAAAGCCCAGGCAACCAGGCAGATGATTAATATGGCGTCCTTCAGCGATGAATTCACGGCGATCCAGCCGGCAAGCGTGGGCGCAATCGCCGAACCGCCCTGTTCGATAAAGTTCTGGATAGAATTCGCCGTACTGCGTACTTCGGGAGGTGTGATATCGTAAACGGACGAGATCACATTAGGTCCGGCAAACGGGATAAACAGGGCGGTTATGCTCAACAACCCCATAAACAGCATCCGGTTTTCTACCGGCACATTGATGGTAACCCACATCAGCAGCGCGCCGGTGATCACCCCGCCCGCTGAGACAATCAGGCGTCCACGCTGAGTGCGTTTGAACAGATAATCTCCCAACGCGCCGCCCACCGGGTAACCGGCTGCCAGGAACAAGACCGCCACCACCATGGTGACCAAAACTTCATTCGAGCTGTACCCGCGCTCTTTTTCCAGGTAGCGGAAGAACCAGAACGTGATGACCTGCCAGGGGAAGACGCCAAAAAAACCCTGCGCCATCAACAACAGTAGGCTGCGTTTGTGCACCAGGGAGCGGGCGACTTTCCAGCTAAACCGGTAAGTACTGACCTGTTCGAATTCCGCCATCTCCGGTTCGCTGCCCCCACGTGGGACGTCTTTTACAAAGAAGAAAATCACCACGGAAAGCAGGATCCCAAGCGACCCGGTGATATAGAACACCGAGCGCCAGCCGATCTGCCCCCCCAGGAGCAGAGCCAGGATCATTCCAACCAGGTATCCCATCGGCATGGCTATTTCCAGCAGCCCCATCACTTTCCCGCGTACCTTGGGCTCAAAATAGTCGGCGATCAGGCTGTACAGACCCGGATAGCTCGAATCGTCGATCCCGGTCGAAGCGCGGGATGCCGCGAACGTATTAAAAGTTGGCGCAATGGCGCTGATCCAGGTAGTCGCACCCCAGACAAAGGATGCCAATGCCAGCAGCCTGGAGCGGGAAAACCGGTCGTACAGGTATCCCCAGAGGGGATAGAATACGGCCCCGACGATGACGGCTCCCGAAAAGATCAACCCCATCCGGGCTTCATCGATCCCAAAGGTCTCCATGATCGGGGTGGTCAGCGGACCGATCAGCAGTTTATCCGCCTGGTGCAGCAGCATAAACAAGAAAAAGACGACCACGACAGACCAGCGGTATTTACTCATGGATTTCATAGTCATGCCTCTTCGATGAGATATCTAAGCAGTCGTCTCCTGGGTAAACAAGGTTTCGACGAGAGGGTGGTAGCGCTCGTAGCGGTAGGCCTCGCCAAACCGAAAGCCGGCTCGCGAGCCTACCTCGGCCGCCTGGGCTTGCACAGCCCAGGTAAAGGCAGCCAGGGGATCCGAAATCCCATCACCCAGGACCACTAAAGGGTCGATGCCTGCCTGGCGCGCCTGGCGAAAAATCCCTTCTACCAGGAAGGTGATCTGGCTTTTATGCTCCGCCAGGGCCGCCAGTTTTTGATCGATCGTCTCGCTGATATCGATGATCCGGTTGGAGCCCACACCTTCATTTGCATAAAAATATTTTTCCGGGGTGAAATGCACCTCCAACCCTTGTTGGAGGTGTTCGGGATGGATCAGGGGGAGCGCCGCGTATTGGATGGCATCCCCCGCCGCCCAGGCGACCTCGCGGTGATCCGGGTGTACTTCGTTGAGCGCGAGTGCATCCTCACACACCACCACATCCGGCCGGAACTCGCGGATATAACGGATAAACTTTTCGCGGAGAACCCCACGTGGGAGCCGGTCCAATTCAAAATCGGGATATCCTAATAGGATGGGGGGTTCAACGCCCAGCTTGGCGGCAGCCCAACCGGCTTCTTCCCTACGGATATGGATCAGCTCGACCGGATCGTGTTTGAAAGATCCACAGCGTCCATCCGTTGCCACCACGATGATTACCTTTGCGCCCTGCCGCACGAACTGGGCCAGGAGCCCGCCAGCATAATATTCCGCGTCGTCCGGGTGCGGAACCAACACCAAGACAGTCTGCGCCATTCGCTGTTCCTTTCCAATGCTTAGGATGGGATGGTACACTCGCCCCAAAAAGTATACCTTTAATAAGATGGATGCGCAAACCCGCAACCCACAAATTATTGTCGGGGTGTTTGTGCGGTCGGAGGTCCGGCCGCACAAACACCCCGAATAAATATTTTTCCATCACCCACTCAATCTGAGGCTGTGTTTTCGTACACCACCACACTTTGCTTCCCATCCAGCCAGCCGATTGAAACAATATCCAGATCCCCATCCGCGTCGACATCGTGAAGCTGCGCGCCAGAATGATGGTCGATTGTGCTGCTGCCGCTGTCGACCACATATTCACCCCAGGAACCACCCCGGTTCGTATTCTCATAGATCCAGACTTTACCATCCCCCCCATATTCGCCCACCGAGATATCGATATCCCCATCTTGATCGATATCGCCAACATCCATGCTTAACAGCTCATGACTCCCCGATGTCGGGATCTCATGGACAGCCCAACCTCCTCCGGATCCATTATTCTCCGCCCACACCAAATGACTCGGGTTGCTGGAGTCTGCATGTTCGGCGGTAATGACGACATCCAGGTCAGAGTCGCCATCGATATCCGCAAGCCGGACTCGATCCGGATCTCCGCCTGTCAAAGATGCGCCGGTTTGAGTAGAAAAAGTACCACTGCTGTTGCTCAGCCATGAAGTACCTAAATGGATATCAAGGTCTCCGTCCTGATCGATATCCCCGACACTCACCTGTTCTTCGTTGGTCGTATCGATTAACTGACCCAGGGCCCACTGCTGGGTTGCATCGGATGGGACTTTCAGCCATTCGGTCCCGATCACAGGACTTACCCGAGCCCCATTATGCCATGACAAAATTACTTCCGGTCCTTCCCCGCTGATCAACTGGGCAACCTCGCTCCCCTGTAAAAAATCACCCCGCGAGCTTCCGGCACTCCGTGGTGTACTGAAGGTTCCTGAGCCGTTGTTTTCAACCCAAATCAGCTTTCCTCCTACGGGTTGGCCATTGGTGCCTAAAATATCCAGGTCGCCATCCTGATCAAAATCATAGACTGCGGCCATATTGCTGATACCCGAACCAATCGTGTGCTTTTTTGCCAGCCAGTTACCCGAGGCGCTCCCTGGATTACCATACCACCATCCTCCGGTAATGATATCCGGGCGGTTATCCTGGTCAATATCTTTGACGTCCACGATTACCGGGTTATATGCCAGATCCGTCTCGATAATCACCCGTTTCCACGAATCCAGCTGTCCGTCTTCTCCATCAGAGATCCTGTTCAACCAAAGGCGGGGATTTGCATCGACACCGGATCGTTTTTCAAAGTTCTTGCCGACGATATCGGGTAAGCTATCCTGATTAATATCGGCAACCTTTGCATTATGGGAGCCAACGTTGGAAACTACATGCTCAACCCAGGAACCCGTTGCGGTCTGTTCAAAGACGGTAACCCGTTTCTGGGGGCTGGTATGCATCTCTGCGGCAAAAACGTCCAGTCTGCCGTCACGGTTAAAGTCCGCCAGCTGCAGCGAATGCACACCGCTGTAAACGCTCGTAATCACATGTTTCGTCCAACCGCTGGTCCCATGCGGATCGTTGTTTTCATACCAGGAAACACCCTGGCCTGTCTCCTCGCCACTTAAGACGATGTCGGGGTTTCCATCGCCATTAACATCCCCTACCTCGCTTCTTGCCTCGGTCGCCCAGGCCGTGTCGATAGACCGGGATGTCCAGTTTCCACCATCCGTCCAGCCGGTACCTCCCGGATTTTCGTACCACTTGTTTGAAAATAGAATGTCGATGTCATCATCTTGATCGACGTCCCCAACCGAGCCTCCAGCGGTGATCGCTCCGGGTGTTGTTTGTGGAGTGATCGTCGTTCTATCCCAGGCTGCCCGGACATCCGCGGGCCGCCGTAGGATATAAATCGGCCCATCTTTATACATCACAACGATCTCAGCCTTGCCATCTTTATTCAAATCCTCAACATAGAATAAATCAGGCGCTCCGGTAAGACCTAAATTATTTTTCTTCCAACCTCCGTCCAGCGGCGTACCGTCATTTTCAAGCCATGCCACTGCCCCATCCCATTTATCGTCATTATCTGTTGCAATGTCGATATCGCCATCCCCGTCCAAATCTCCCAACGCGCCGTATTTCCAGGAACCCGGAATTATCTGTACTCTTTGCCAGGTGGATTCTTCGTTTTGGGGATTCTTGTACCAGGCGGCTTGATGTTCGGGCTGTGAGGCCGCGTTTCTTCCACTGACAAAGATATCTTCCCATCCATCTTGATCGATATCTGCAATCTGAATATCGTTGATCCGGTGATTTGCCAGGGGGTCGCTATCGAGAATTTTTTCTTCAAATTTCCACACCAGGTTTTGCGCTTGAATTTCCTTGGGTTGAGAAACCAAACTAAATATTTCCGCAAATGCCAGAGCCGGTATTACGAATACTTTATAGCTGAACATAATTCTCCCTACATTCGAATGTTAATTGCCCCCCTCTTGCGTGAAGTGTAGGAATGATGGATAGATTGTGGATTCTAAAACGAGGGAAACTAATTTCGAGTTTACCAAATCTGGTATTTTTTGTCCACTGTGAGCCTGCCCGTACTACGACAGGATTCAGATCGGATTTCAAATTAGCTTAACATGCATGAAGCATCAGCGGTTTCATTTTTTCATCTTCTCAGCGGATCAGGGATGCCTCATTACCCGATTCGTAGTGTAGAATCACTCCCATGACCTCACAGGATCTTTTTATCAAATCCCTTGGCGCCCTGCTCAGCCATTGGCGCGCAGACCCGCTGATTGGGAACAGCATCGTTACCTGGGAGACGACGCCCGCCCAACCCGCTCTATCCGTGACGATCCCATCCGATCTGCACCCCAGCCTGGGACGAGCCCTCGAACACCAGGGGATTGGGTCGCTGTACAGTCACCAGAATTCGGCCTGGCGTGAGATCCGCGCCGGGAACCATATCATTATTGTCACCGGGACGGCCAGCGGCAAGACCTATTGTTATAACCTGCCGGTGATCGACCGCTTGCTCCGCGATCCAAACGCACGCGCTTTATACCTGTTTCCCACCAAGGCTTTAGCCCACGACCAGCTCGGAAATCTCACCAATCTGCTCCACCTTGCATCGGGTGGATCGCCTTCACAGGATGGTTATTCCATCCAGGCCGGCGTCTACGATGGAGATACTCCCAGCGCCGCGCGCCAGAACATCCGCGCTCGGGCGCGTATCCTGCTCTCCAACCCGGATATGCTCCACACCGGGATCCTGCCTCACCATACGATCTGGGCGGACCTTTTTCGCAACCTGGCTTATGTGGTGATCGACGAAGTGCATACCTATCGGGGGGTATTTGGTTCGCACGTCGCCAACGTTCTTCGCAGGCTCCGCCGTATCGCAAAATTCTATGGATCCTCGCCCCAATTTATATTGACCTCCGCGACGGTGGCCAACCCGGCCGAGCTGGCCGAGCGCCTGGTAGAAGCTCCGGTCTCCTTGATCGATGAGGATGGTTCCGCCCGCGGATCGCGGCATTTCCTGATCTACAATCCGCCGGTGGTCGACAAAGACCTGGGGCTGCGCCGCAGCTCGCTCCTGGAGAGCGTCCGCCTGGGGACGGACCTGGTGAGAGCCGGGGTCCAGACCATCCTGTTTGGCCGTTCCCGCCGCTCGGTCGAGCTGGTGCTCAGCTACCTGCGCCAGTACCTTCCCGAATCAGCCAGCCGCATCCGCGGCTACCGCAGCGGTTATCTGCCCCGCGAGCGGCGCGCCATCGAGCAAGGCCTGCGCCAGCGCGATCTGGACGCCGTAGTAGCCACCAACGCGCTGGAGCTGGGGATCGATATCGGCGGTATGGGCGCCGCGGTCCTGGTGGGATACCCGGGCACGATTGCCGCCACGCGCCAGCAGGCCGGGCGCGCCGGGCGCACCCTGGATACCGCCCTGGCAGTCCTGGTGACCTCCGCCGATCCGATCGACCAGTTCCTGGCCCATCATCCGGAATATTTGTTTGGACGCAGCCCCGAGCATGCTTTGATCAACCCGGATAACCTGCTGATCCTGCTCCAGCACCTGCGCTGCGCGGCCTTCGAGCTGCCCTTCAAATCTGGCGAACCCTACGGGCGCCTCCCCATCGAGCTGCTCTCCGATTTTCTTCGAGTTCTGGAGGAATCCGGGGTGCTGCATTTTCGTGGGGACCGCTATTTTTGGATGGCCGACCAGTACCCGGCCAACGAAGTTTCTCTGCGCAGCGCCTCGTCCGAATCGATTTTACTGCGCACCCTGGTCAACGATCAGCCCACCACCATTGGCGACATCGATATCCCCAGCGCTCCCTGGCTGGTCCACCCGGGCGCGGTCTACCTGCACGAAGGCCAATCCTATCTGGTCGAAGACCTGGACCTGGACCAAAAATTTGCCAGCCTGCGGCCGGTCGAGCTGGATTATTATACCGAGCCGCAAAGCGAAACGACCGTCCAACAGGTCAGCGTCTCGGCTCAGGAGGCAGCCCGCGGCTGCCAGAAAACCTTTGGGGAGATTATCGTCACATCCCGCCTGACCGGGTTCCGCAAGATCCGTTGGTATACCCATGAGGTGCTGGGTAACGGCGCCGCTTCCTTACCTCCCACCAGCCTGAACACCACCGGATACTGGCTAACCATCCAACCCGAGACCGTCAGCCGGCTGGCCGAACAGGGGCTGTGGACCAATACGCCCAACGATTATGGCCCGGATTGGCCGCGCCTGCGCGATAAGGTCAGGGCGCGGGATGGATATCGCTGCCAGATGTGCGGAGCCCTTGAGGTTGGACGCAGCCACCACGTCCACCATGTGAAACCCTTCCGCACCTTTCATTCATTGGAACAGGCAAACCGCCTGGAGAACCTGACCACCCTGTGCCCAAACTGCCATCGTAAAGCCGAGGTTAACGTGCGCATGCGCAGCGGGTTGGCGGGGATGGCTTATTCGCTCGGCCAGCTCGCTCCGTTCTTTTTGATGTGCGACACGCGCGATTTAGGTTTCCATTCCGATGCGCAGTCACCCTTGGGAGACGGCCAACCCACCGTGGTGATCTACGACCACGTCCCGGCCGGGATTGGCTTGAGCGAAAAATTATTCGAGCTGCATGCCGAGCTGATCCAGCGCGCCTATGAACTGGTGATTTCCTGCGTCTGCGCGGAGGGCTGTCCCTCCTGCATCGGGCCGGCCGGAGAGAACGGCGAAGGCGGCAAACCCGAGACCCTGGCGCTTCTCAAGGAATTATTATCCTGACCTGTGAAATCTTTGGCTGCCCGGCAATATGTATTTTTGTCTGCGCCTCTACGGTAAATTCCTGTTTTTTTAAGTAGCGCCATCTGGGTCATCTGTGGTATAAAATATAGAACATCTGTATGCAAACGCTCTCCGACCGCCTCAAAGCCCTGGGTGTAAAGGTTGGCGCGCAAGACCTTCCCCGCCCCCTGCCCAAAACTGCCATCACCATCGAGCAGGTCATCCCCGGGCGGACACATTCCACTACCTTTGGAGAAACCTACCTGGTCGAGGCGGTTTATCCGGCTGAATACCGCCATGGCAACGCCGGTCTGAACATTACCGCCTCCTTACGTATGATTTCCGAGTGGGGACGAGCAAACCACCTGGCAGACTGCGACCCGGGTGGTTTTCTCTTCCTGGATACTGAGACGACCGGCTTATCCGGCGGGACGGGGACGTATGCGTTTCTGGTAGGCATCGGCCGCTTTGTGGATGGGGGGTTCCAGCTCGTCCAATTCTTGATGCGCGATCCAACCGAAGAAGCGGCGCTGCTGGCAGCCCTGACCGAATATGTCCACCCCTGCCAGGCGCTGGTCACGTACAATGGCAAGGCTTTCGACGCGCCTTTGCTCAATACCCGTTATACCCTCCAGGGTTTCAGTTCTCCTCTCCCCGGTCTGGCCCACTTCGACCTGTTGCCATTAGCCCGCCGTTTGTGGCGTGACCGGCTCCCCAGCCGCACCCTCGGCTATATCGAGGCCAACGTATTGGGGGCTGCCCGCACCCAGGAAGAAGTCCCCGGCTGGATGATCCCCCAGGTCTATTTTGATTATCTGCGCAGCGGGGATGCCCGCCCCTTGAGCGGAGTCCTGTACCACAATGCCATGGACATTCTGGCGCTGGCAGCATTGTTCAGTCACACCGTCTCCCTGCTGGCCAACCCGCTCGAGTTGGATATCCCCGACGGGGTCGATCTGGCGGCCATTGCCCGCTTGTTCGAGGACCTGGGCTACCTGGATTCTGCGGTGCAGATCTATCTCCAGGGTCTGGAAAAGGGTCTTCCCGAGGAGTTCTTCTGGGATACCGTGCAGCGGCTGGCGTTGCTGTACCGCCGCCGCAGGGAGTGGCAGGCTGCCATTGATCTATGGAAAAAAGCTGCCCAGGGTGGGCGGGTCGAAGCGCATGTCGAGCTGGCGAAATATTACGAACACGAGGCACGCGACCCCCAGGAAGCGCTCCAGTGGACCCAGGCTGGCATCCGGATCGTCGAAGGTCCGCGCTTCCCACCCTATCTGCGCAAGCAAACCCTGGTCGACCTGGAGCACCGCCAGACTCGCTTACAAAAAAAGCTCTCTCAATCCCAATAAATTCCTTGTTATCTTGCTCATCCTGAATATCCTGTTGTCTCTCTTCTTGATATCCTTTGGAGAACCGCATGGCGAATATTATGGTCATTATCCTGATCGGTCTGATTGGCGGAACCGCGGTAGGCATCCAGGGACCTCTGGCAGGTGCGATGGGCCAGCGTATCGGGGGCACCGCCAGCAGCTTTATCGTCCATCTCAGCGGGCTGCTGCTCTCCGGAGCGCTGCTCCTCTTACGCGGTGGGGAGAGGATCCGTGATTGGCGCACTCTGCCCTGGTATATGCTGGCATCCGGGATCTTTGGCCTGATCCTTTACCTTTCGATCAACGTGACCTTACCCCGGCTGGGTGCGACGTTTATGGTGACCCTGATCATCATCGGGCAGCTGGCGGTCGGCCTGTTGATCGACCACTTTGGTTGGTTTAGCGTGCCGGTGCACCCCCTGACCGTCGCCCGCATCGCGGGCGTGCTCCTCCTGATGGCCGGCGGTTACCTGGTGACAAGATAAGGATATCCACGAATTACGCAAATTGCGCCAATCGAAGAAAGAAAAACTTAACACAAAGGCGCAAAGATCCGTAGGGTGCGTTGCTAACGCACCACTACCCGACTAGACATAAAAAGAGGTGCGTCAGAAACGCACCTCTTTTTATTTTTATTAACGTAATCCGCGCAATTGGCGGATATTCCCAAAATTCAGCTGGATAATTTCCCTTCGACATATTTGAACGCGGCGTTCAATGCCTGAGGAAGCTGGCTGGCGTCTTTTCCACCCGCCTGGGCCAGGTTGGGCCGCCCACCGCCGCTTCCCCCGATGAGTTGAGCAGCCGCTTTGACCACATCACCCGCCAGCACGCCGCGCTTGACCAGGTCGTCCGTTACTGCAGCGATCAGCATGGGGCGGCCGTCGATCACGCTCCCCAGGACTACTACCCCGCTCGGGTAGCGCTGGCGGAAGCGGTCTGTCATCTGCCGCAGCGTCTCTGCATCGGCATTGGGAAGGACCGCGGTCAGCACCGGGATCCCGGCTGCCTGTTCCACGCTGTCCAGCTTCTGAGCAAATTGAGCCGCAACCAGCTCCTGGCGCAGCGCGGCGACCTGCTTTCGAGTGCGGTCCAGGTCGGCCAGCAGCGCCTGGGTTTTCTCCGGCACATCCTCAACCGAAGTGGTCAGGATCGCTGCGGTATCTTTTAGCGTGCGGAAGCGGCGCTGCACCAGATCATAAGCTCCTCGCCCGGTCACCGCCTCGATGCGGCGCACACCCGCGGCAGCGCTGCCTTCGCTGGTGATCAAAAACAGGCCAATATCTCCGGTCTCACCGACATGCGTACCGCCGCATAATTCGTAAGAGAAGGGTTCCGACTCACCAATGGTGATGGTGCGTACCACTTCGCCATATTTTTCACCAAATAAGGCCATGGCGCCTTCGCTGATCGCTTGCGAGAGCGGTTTGAGAGTGATGTTCAAATGGTGGTTTTCGAGGATAGCCCGGTTGACACCCGCTTCGATCCGTTCCAATTGTTCTGGCGTAATGGCCTCGGAATGCGTGAAATCGAAACGCAGCCGGTCAGGAGCCACCAGCGATCCCGCCTGGCGGGCGTGCTCGCCGAGCACTTCGTGAAGCTCCGCGTGCAGCAGATGGGTAGCCGTATGGTTGCGCATGATATCCTGTCGGCGCTGCGCGTCCACCGCCGCGATGGCGATGTCGCCCACGAGAGGATCGCCCCGCACGACCTGGCCGACGTGCACGACAGCTCCGGCCGCCGGCTTGCGCGTATCATCCACCCGGATCTCCCAGCGCGGTTCCTGGATGGAGACGATCGACCCGGTATCGGACACCTGTCCGCCCGATTCTACATAGAAACTGGTTTGTGGCAGCAGCACTTCCACCCGGTCTCCGGGGTGAGCTTCCTTGACCGGCCGTCCATCCTGGATCAGCGCCAGCACAGGCGCTTCCACTTCCAGGGTATGGTAGGGGTCGTAGGCTACCCCCTGCGGGCTGAGATGGCCGGCAGCCTGCATGTCTTCAATCATCTCCCGGTAGATCTCGACATCTTCCCCGCCCATCGCTCCCATGGCCTTTCCGGCGCCGGAAGCCACGCGGTGTTCGTCCATCGCCCGGCGGAAGCCTTCTTCATCCACTTCCAGACCCTGCTCGCGGGCCACATCGCGGGTCAGTTCCAGGGGCAAACCCAGGGTCGCGTACAGGTCAAAAGCGCGCAGGCCGTCCAGGACCTGGCCTGCGCTGGCCTTCAGCTCTGCCAGCATCTCATCCAGGCGGCTCATCCCCGCCTCGACCGTGCGCTGGAAGCGGCGCTCTTCACGGGTCAGGCTGTCCAGGATGGCGGTTTGGTTGCGTTTTAGCTCGGGGTATGCCTGGCTGTAATTTTCGATCACGCTTTGAGCCACTCTGGCCAGGAAGGGTTCGTGCAGGCCGATCTTTCCGCCAAAGCGGGCCGCTCTGCGGATGATCATCCGGCAGACATAGTTCCGGCCCGTGTTCCCGGGGACCACCCCATCCGCGATCAAGAATGTAGCCGCGCGAGTGTGGTCAGCGATCACCCGGTAGGGGGTCAGGTTGGCTGCCTGTTCTTCCAGAGTGTGCCCGGTCAGCTCCCGGACGGTATCCAACAACGGAGAGAGAAGATCGGTTTTATAGTTCGAATCAACATTCTGGAGAATAGAAACGATCCGTTCCAACCCCATCCCGGTATCCACGTGACGGGCAGGCAGCGGTTCAAGCTCGGTGGGGCTCAGCCGGTTGTACTGGATAAAAACATTATTCCAGATTTCCAGGTAGCGTTTGCAATCCCCGTTGACCTGGCATACGTGTCCGGGGACATCCTGTTTGTCACAGGCTTCCGGGCCGCGGTCATAATGGATCTCGCTGCACGGCCCACACGGACCGATCTCGGCCATCTCCCAGAAATTGTCTTTTCGCCCAAAATACAGTACGTGGGATGGTTCCATTCCCGGTTGAGAGCGCCACACTTCGGCGGCTTCCTCATCGGTCGGAATATTTCCTTTATCATCCTTGAAAACGGTCGCCCACAAACGATTTCCTTCTAAACCCCAGACTTCAGTCAAAAGCTGCCAGGCCCAGGTGATGGCCTCTTTTTTATAGTAATCTCCAAACGACCAGTTACCCAGCATTTCAAAGAAGGTATGGTGGGTATCGTCCCGGCCGACATCATCCAGGTCGTTGTGCTTCCCGGCTACCCGCATGCACTTCTGAGAGTTGACTGCGCGTGTATAGGGACGTACATCGGTCCCCAGAAATACATCTTTGAACTGCACCATCCCGGCATTGGTAAACAGCAAAGTCTGGTCCCCACCGGGAACCAGCGAAGAAGACGGGACGAAGGTATGCTTGTGTTCGACAAAGAAATCGATAAACATCTGGCGGATCTGGTTGCCGGTGAGGTTGGCTTTCATGTGGGACCTATACTCCATAAAATAATCAGCTTGATCGACTAGAGGGTAAATTATACGCATAAAAGAACAGCGAGGCAATAGCGGGATTATTTACCGCTGCCTGGTTTGGAATCCGGTATAATCCCTCTGGTTAGAACCATTTTGGATGTGGGTGAATCATGCGTCGCTATTTATACCTGACCGTATTTATTTCCGGAATGACCTCGCTGGCAATCGAGCTGGCTGCATCGCGTTTGCTCGGCAACGTTTTTGGTACCAGCAATCTCGTTTGGGCCAGTATCATCGGTCTGATCCTGATCTATCTCACCCTGGGTTACTTCCTCGGAGGCAGGTGGGCCGACCGGTCCCCTCATCTGCATACCTTATACGGCATCCTGGCCTGGGCAGGACTGACAGTCTGCCTGATCCCGGCCGTCTCGCGCCCCGTGCTGCGCCTTTCCGCGGAAGCCTTCGACCAGCTCCAAATGGGCATCCTGATGGGTTCATTTGTGGCTGTGATGATCTTGTTTATCGTACCGGTCACCCTGATGGGCACCGCTTCCCCATTCGCCATCCGTCTGGCAATCTCCGGCCCGCACGAGGTAGGGCGCGTTTCGGGCCGTATCTATGCGATCTCCACCTTGGGTTCTTTCGTGGGAACTTTCCTCCCCACCCTCCTGCTCATCCCGGCCCTCGGGACCTACCGGACTTTTCTATTTTTTGGCGGCCTGCTGCTGCTGGTCGCCCTGGTCGGCTTGGCCCTGGCGCGCGGATGGCGGGGAGTCGTCCCATACCTCTGGATGCCGGTTGTCCTGGCGGTTCTGGCCTGGTTTGCCACCCTGGGCCCGACCAAGAGCACTTCCGGTCAGATTTTTGAAACCGAATCGCAGTACAACTACATCCAGGTCTTGGAGATCGACAGTTTTCGCTTCCTGCGCCTCAATGATGGGCAGGGCGTCCATTCCATCTACCACCCCACCCAGCTGTCTTACAGCGGGCCCTGGGAGCAGGTGCTGGCTGCTCCTTTTTTTAACGCGAGCCCGGTAAATCCGGAGAGCGTCCGCAGTATGGCAATCGTGGGGCTGGCCGCCGGGACAACCGCCCGCCAGGCCAGCGCGGCATATGGCCCGATCCCGATCGATGGCTACGAGATCGACCCCAAGATTATCGAGGTGGGCCAAAAATATTTTGATATGAACGAACCCAACCTGAACGCGATCGCCCAGGATGGGCGCTGGGGGTTGGAGCATTCCACCCGCCAGTATTCGATCATCAGCGTGGACGCCTACCGCCCTCCGTATATCCCCTGGCATCTGACCACCCGCGAATTTTTTGAGATTGCCCGCCAGCATCTCACGGACGACGGCGTCCTGGTGATCAATATTGGCCGCGGCCCGAACGACCGCAGCCTGATCGATGCGCTGGCGACCACGATCCACAGCGTTTTCCCCTCGATCTACGTCATCGATATTCCAGGGACGTTTAATTCAATACTGTATGCCACGGTCCAACCCACCCAGGCCGAAAACCTGGCCATTAACCTCAATGATCTGCTGCAGCGCGAAAACGTCCATCCACTGCTGGTTTCGGCCGTCCAGACCGCTTTCTTAAATTTGCAGCCCGCGCCCAAACAGACTCTGGTCTTTACCGATGACGCTGCCCCCATCGAGTGGATCACCAACCGCATGATCGTTCAATTTGTTCTTGCCGGAGATATGGAGGAGCTTCAATGAATTCCCTGGAATGGTTTGCCCGCCACGCAATTACTGTCGTGGTGATCATCCTCGTCCCCCTGGCATTATTTCTTTCCGCGATCCGTCTGGTTTTGAACCCATTATTTTTACGGATTGAATATAACGCCCCAAATTTCCCGGCGGACACCTACGGCTTTACCCAACAGGACCGCTTGAAATGGGCGCCGTTTGCCGTCGAATATTTGAAGAACGATGCCGATATCTCTTACCTGGGCAACCTGAAGTTCGAGGACGGCACTCCCCTGTATAACGAGCGCGAGCTCAGCCACATGGTAGATGTCAAGAACCTGGTTCAGTTGATGTTCAAGGTCTGGAGCGCGGTCGTGGGACTGTTGATCGGACTGGGTCTGGCAGCCTGGGGGGCGAAGTGGAGCCTGGAATACCGCACCGGCCTGGCCTGGGGCGGTTGGATAACGGTCGGGATTATTGTGCTCTTGATCGTTGGGATTTTTCTCAGCTTCAATTCATTATTTAACAACTTTCATCAACTTTTCTTTGAAGGGGGGACCTGGCTGTTTTTCTTTTCAGATACCCTGATCCGCCTCTTCCCGATGCGCTTCTGGCAGGATGCGTTTATCACCGTTGGGGCCCTATCCCTGGTGGGTGGGCTCGTCTTGGGAGTAGTATTTTCCAGGTCAATTCGTGCTGGGGCTCTTTGATCCCAAAATGGACCTTTGCCGGAAGCCCCTGCCCCAGCCAGATTTATATCCCCGTCGTCTTTCCGGCTGAGGGTGGGGATGGGTTGGAATGGTAATAATTTTGGATAATACAAGCATCACCCGAAATATATTAAATTTCGGGTGATGCTTGTATTATCCTTTGGAACTTTACCCTTTTGCCTTCCCCTGGTTGGCCACCGCCTGCATGGCCTTTTCGACCGCTTCCTGGTCTCCCAGGTAGTAATGCGTGATGGGGTTCAGGTCTTCGTCGAGTTCGTACACCAGCGGGACACCGGTAGGTATATTCAGACCGACGATCTCGTCATCCGGGATATTGTCGAGGTGCTTGACCAGGGCCCGCAAGCTGTTCCCATGCGCCGCAATCAAGACCTTCTTACCCGTCTTGACCGTTGGGTAAACGGTATCGTGCCAGAAAGGAAGGAAACGCTCCACCGTATCTTTCAGGCACTCGCTTAGTGGAAGGAGTTCGCGTGGAACGAGCGCATAGCGCGGATCTTTCCCCGGGTAGCGTTCATCATTGGGATCGAGGGCCGGCGGGCGGATATCGTAGCTGCGCCGCCACAACCGCACCTGCTCCTCGCCAAATTTCTCGGCCATCTCCGCCTTATTTAACCCCTGCAGGGAGCCGTAATGGCGCTCGTTCAGACGCCAGTTGCGCATCACCGGGATCCACATCAGATCCATTCCATCCAGGGTAATCCACAATGTGCGGATAGCCCGCTTGAGAACGGAGGTAAAAGCAATATCAAAAGTAAACCCATCCTGTTTCAACAGGACGGCTGCCTGTCGAGCTTCTTCGATGCCTTTTTCCGACAGGTCTACATCGGTCCAGCCGGTAAATCTGTTTTCTTTGTTCCAGGTGCTTTCGCCATGCCTGAGCAGCACGATCTTGTACATAAATTTGGCTCCTTTTCACAATGAATTCGGTCTGTATAGAACTGTAGCGCAAGAGGGAATCTTGCGCTACAAAGCTTACAAATCAGGAATGCTTGCAGACTGTTAGCGTACGGCTACCGGGTTCTCCGGGTCGCTGGACGGGTCGAAAATATGGAAGTTATCCATATCGAAGACGATCTGGACGCGGTCCCCAATCGAGAAGCGCGTGCGTGGGTCGACCCGGGCGACAAAGTTGTTCTTACCGGAAACCAAGTAGAGGAAGATTTCATTCCCCATGAGCTCGGTGACATCCACCTGGGCCTCAACAGGCTCTGCATGGATCCCCGGCCGGACAAAGGACGGGTTGTGGATATCCTCCGGGCGGATCCCAAAAATGACATCCTTACCCGCGTAGGGCAGATAAGTCGCCGTGCGGCTTTCGGGGATCTTGAGCGTATTATCGCCCAGCTCAACATACAGTGTGCTGTCATCTTTCCGCAGGTGGGCGGGGAAGAAATTCATCGCCGGCGAACCGATGAAGCCGGCCACAAACAAGTTGGCCGGGCGGTCATACAGGTTCTGTGGGGATTCCAGCTGCTGGAGGATACCCTTGTTCATGACGGCGATGCGGGTTGCCATAGTCATGGCTTCCGTCTGGTCATGGGTCACATAAATAAAGGTGGTCTGCAGGCGCTGGTGCAGCTTGCTGATCTCGGCGCGCGTCTGGACGCGCAGCTTGGCATCCAGGTTGGACAGCGGCTCGTCGAACAGGAACACTTTGGGCTCGCGGACGATGGCCCGGCCAACCGCGACGCGTTGGCGCTGACCGCCGGAAAGCTCGCGTGGTTTGCGCTTGAGGAGCTGTTCGATCCCCAGGATCTGCGCGGCTTCTTCAACCCGGCGCTTGATCTCGTTCTTGGGCACTTTGCGTAGCTTTAGACCAAAGGCCATATTATCAAATACGGTCATGTGCGGGTAAAGCGCGTAAGACTGGAACACCATGGCGATGTCACGATCTTTGGGCGCCACATCGTTGACCGTTCTCTCGCCGATCATAACCCGGCCTTGAGAGACCTCTTCCAATCCTGCCAGGCAGCGTAAAGCGGTTGTTTTGCCACAGCCGGAAGGACCAACCAGGACCAGAAATTCCTTGTCCTCAACAGCGATGTTCAGGTCATTTAAAGCGGTGAAATCCCCGAACTTCTTCCAAACGTGCTCGTAAGTTACACTGGCCATTTAGACCTCCTCTCGGGACGAATATAGTGACTCAATTATATTTCACCTACCCTAAAAAAGCAATCAAAGAACCTGGGATGTTTTTCACAAAAGGGTAATAAGGGGATAAATTCTTCGGGCGGATCGGTCCAGGTTTCCCCTTGCTGAAATCCGCTCCTGCTCGTAGAATCGACCCATGAACGACGATGTAACCCCAATCCGCCAGCAGTATCTGGAAATCAAGCGTGAATATCCCAACGCCATCCTGTTCTTCCGCCTGGGTGATTTTTATGAAACCTTTGACCAGGACGCAGAAATCACCTCGCGCGAGTTGGATATCGTCCTCACCTCGCGCAATGTAGCCAAGGGATCGCGCATTCCCATGGCGGGTATTCCATACCACGCGGTAGAGAATTACCTGTCTCGTCTGATCGAAAAGGGGTTCCACGTCGCTATCTGCGAGCAGGTCGGGGACCAGCCGGTCAAAGGGCTTTTCCCTCGCGAAGTGGTCCGCGTGGTGACCCCGGGAACTATCGTCGAGCCAGCCCTGCTGCGCGGCGATGCCAACAATTATCTGGCATGCATCTTCATCCTCGAACAGCGCGCCGGGATCGCTTATGTGGACATCACGACCGGTGAATTTTCGGCCACGGAGCTCGCCGCCGCTCAAGAGGACAGCCAGGCAAATATTTATTCCCTGCTGCGCGCCGAGCTGATCCGTCTGAAACCGGCGGAAATCTTGCTCCCCGAGCAGCTCTCTTTTCCTGAAAATCTCCCGGGACATCTGACCACCTGGCCTGGCTGGCGTTTCGAAACCGGCCGCTGCCAGGAGACGCTCCTGGCTCATTTCAAAGCCGCCGCGCTGGATGGATTTGGGCTGCGCGGGATGCCGCTGGCCGTCCGGACGGCCGGGGCGATCCTCCAATACCTCAAGGACACCCAACCGGCGGCGCTCAAGCTGCTCAACGGACTGAGTACCTACAGCCTGAACGACTTTATGACCCTGGATGCCGCTACCCGGCGCAATCTGGAGCTGACCGAAACGCTGCGCGGCGGGGAGATCCATGGTTCTTTATTGGGCGTCCTGGATCATACCGTCACGCCCATGGGAAAACGCCTGATCCGCCAGTGGGTCAGCAAACCCCTGCTGGATATCTCCCGCATCAACCGCCGTTTAGATGGGGTCGAATTCTTTCACGGGAACGGGATGCTGCGCGCCGAGCTGCGTGCGGCCCTGCACCCGTTAGCAGATCTGGAACGCCTGGTCAACCGGGTGGTTTCCGGGCATGCCAACCCGCGCGACCTGGTTGCCACCCGGGCAACCCTGCGCTGCCTGCCGGCAGTCCGAGCCCTGCTGCCGGAGGAAAATCCGGTCCTATCCGCCAGTATCCGCAAATTCAATCTGTGTGCAGATGAGCTTTCTCTACTTGAAGCCGCCATCGAAGAGGATCCGCCGGCCACCCTCCAGAACACAGGCGTGATCCGTCCCGGATATTCTGCCGAGCTGGATGGGGTCATCGAAGCATCGCGGCATGCCCGCGAATGGATCGCTAACCTCGAGTCGGTCGAGCGCAGCCGCACCGGGATCAAGAACCTCAAGGTTGGCTACAACAAGGTTTTTGGATATTACATTGAAATCACACACTCTAATACGGATGCAGCGCCATCGGATTACATCCGCAAACAGACCCTGGTCAATGCCGAGCGTTATATCACCCCGGAAATGAAAGAGTACGAGACCCTGGTCTTGAACGCCGAAGACCGCATCCGTGAGATCGAAAACCGCCTGTTCCGCGAAGTGTGCAGCCGCCTGTCCGCAAGCGCCCGCACGCTGCTCAATACGGCCCACATCCTGGCAGATCTCGATGTGCTGACCTCCCTGGCCGAAACTGCGGCCCTGGGCGATTACGTCCGCCCGGTGCTGGTCGAAGGGGAGGCTCTCGAAGTCCGGGATGGCCGGCACCCGGTCGTGGAGAATTTTCTGAGCGGCGAGCGGTTTGTCCCCAACGACACGATCTTCGAACCGGGCGAGATCGTGCGCATCATCACCGGCCCCAATATGAGCGGCAAGAGTACTTTCCTGCGCCAGGTTGCCCTGATCGCCTTGATGGCGCAGATGGGTAGTTATGTCCCGGCTCGCGAAGCGCGGTTGGGGCTGGTCGACCGGATTTTTACCCGCATCGGCGCGCAAGACGAGATCCACGCCGGCCAATCTACCTTTATGGTAGAAATGATCGAATGTTCATTGATACTCAATTCGTGTGGCCCACGGTCGATCGTTATTTTGGACGAGGTAGGAAGAGGTACAAGCACGTATGACGGTCTTTCGTTAGCATGGGCAATCGTAGAATATTTGCACAATCATCCTAACAAAAGGCCAAGGACCCTTTTTGCTACTCACTATCACGAGCTAACCCAGCTGGCGGATATCCTTCCAGGGATCCGTAATTACAATGTGGCAGTGAGCGAAGGGGATGGGAAAGTGGTTTTTCTACATAAGATTATCCCAGGCGGTACGGATCGATCTTATGGTATCCATGTTGCCCAACTTGCTGGAATTCCACAGCCCGTTGTTCAAAGGGCGAACCAAATCTTACAACAGTTAGAGAAATCTTCTGGAAAAGCTGTTCGCATTGACCCTGAAGCCCCACAACAGTTAGCTCTATTTCCGGAAACCAATCCTTTGCTGGATGAATTGAAGAAGATAGATATCAATTCAATGTCTCCTATCGAAGCGCTAAACCGTTTATTTGAATGGCAGAAGAAATACATTCAAAAAGGCTAAAAAGGGTGTCAGTTCCTGGTGCGAAACTCGCTCAAGCTGCCGTCCTCGGCGGCGAATCCTGCGCCGGGATGGCGCAGGGAGCAGTTTTACACTATGAACCTGCTACTGCTTCCTTGATCTTTTGTTCTACGTCCGGCGGGTTAAATACCAGACTGCCAGCATTCCAATCCCAAGCATAAACAGGACAGCCGACTCGATCCCGATCCACAAAATATATTGCTGAGCAACATACTGCCCGATGGACAGGACGGCCTGGGTAAAGTTATCCCCGATTTGGGCAGGCGACTGGTTGAACAGTGCGCGCAGGATCCCGGTCAGAAACGGCAGACCCGCCAGCAAGCCTAGCCCCAGGCCCAGCCCGCCCGCAGCCGCAAGCCCCACGCCCCACCAACCCAACCAGCTGCGCCACGAGCGCACAGCAATTACCGTCACCATGAGCAGGCAGATCAGCGCGGCGATAGGACTCAAGCGTTGGCTCCAGCGGAAAGCGCGGTACAGCAGAGCCTGGTTGAGCTGTTTCCCGGAAGTAGAAGCCGTGCCCGGGATCGCATCCGCCAGGTCCACCTGGTCGGGGATTGTGTTGGCAAACTGCGTGATGGAGAATTCGAGCAGCGGCCCGGTCAGATTGAGCAGCTCGTCCGGCGGCTTGCAGGTTGGGAACCCTTCTAACTCTCCAAACAAACCCTGGGCGGTGATCGCTAACAGCTGCTCAGCCGTGCAGGGCGGCCAGGAACGCACTACCCGCAGGGAAATCTCTTTCCCCTGCTCGCCGGATAAACGAGTCTTGACCTCCTGCATCGAGACGATCAGGTGCAGTTCGGGTTCCTGGAAATTCAGGTAAGCAAACAGCTGGTCGAGGACCGTGCGTGCCTGATCTTCCAGCCAGGCGGGTGTAAACAGGCTGGCGAAGATCATTTCATAATCCGACTGGTTCAAATAACGCAGCTGGTTCTCTTCTTCTGGAGTTGCATCCGGCTCGGGAAACGAGCTCCGCTGGGCGGCCAGTTCTGCCAGCAGCGCTGGAAAACGCTGGTAGAAATTCTGCGCCCGAAAAGCTCGTAAGTAAGGCTCTGGATGAAAAAGCACCTGCTCCGCTGTAAAAGCGAACATGGCCAGCACGCTGGTCAGGATAAAAGCCAGAAGCAGCAGACCGGCAATCAATCGGGTAAATGAAGACATCCTTCGATCCATAGCCTGTGTAAATAGGATTTAAAATCTATTATTGGTATAATAATATTACATTAGACAATTTTCCGGAGATCGCGCGGCAGGCCCGTCTCTTCCGTGTCGACGAATAGTGATAGTGGAGAAAGGCATGCAGGATCTAAGTCGGTTTAAATGTGTTCCATGCAGCGGCAGCGAGCCCGCATTGGATGAAGAACAGATCGCTCAGCTCAAACCAGGCGTGCCAGATTGGAACCTGGTCCATCGCGGTGGCGTTCCCCACCTGGAGCGTGTATTCCGCTTCCCGGATTTTGCCAGCGCCCTGCATTTCACAAACCAGATCGGTGAAATTGCCGAAGAAGAAGACCATCACCCGTCTCTTTTGACTGAATGGGGCCGGGTGACTGCCACCTGGTGGACGCATAAGATCAAAGGGCTTCACAAGAACGATTTTATAATGGCCGCGAAAACTGACCGCATCTATTCGGACATACAAGCGCAGAGCACTTGAATCCGCCGCGATCATTTGGAGGATGGATATCTAACCCTTTGACATTCCAAGTCAATCGCGGCTGACCTGATACCCAATTGTAGCTGATAACCTGGGATTAATTGCCGGATGTTTGGAGGGAGGACAGCAAATGCCCCATACAGTTCGTGATTGGATGAGCAGCCCGGTGATCGTAATCGATCCGGACACCAGCGTATCGTATGCGCTCACCCTGATGCGCCGCCGGAATATCCACAGCCTGGTTGTCACAAACATGGATCCAGCACCTACCTATGGGATTCTCACAACCACGGACATCCGCGATAAGATTATCGCCCTGGAACGCAACCCAGCCGAAACACGCGTCCGAGAAATTATGTCTGTCCCGATCCTGACCGCAAAACCGGATTGGACTCTCAAAGATTGTTCGATCAAGATGCAGGCTCACAACATCCACCATATGCCGGTTACAGATGAATCAGGAATCCTGGTTGGGATCATTTCTGCGACGGACCTGTTTATCGCAGCAGAAGAAATTGGTTGGGAAGAAGGCCGGTCGGGAGAATAATTTCCGCCCGATTATCATTGTTGCTAAAAGATTGGAGCAGTTTTCTATGGATCACTCGAATATATACGACATCGCCATCATCGGGGGTGGAATCGTTGGTATGGCTACCGCCATGGCATTATCAAAAAATACCAACCTTTCTGTGGTCGTCCTGGAAGCAGAGGATCACCTGGCTGCGCATCAGACCGGTCATAACAGCGGTGTGATCCATTCCGGGTTATATTACAAACCCGGTTCTCTGAAGGCGCAGAACTGTATCGAAGGGCGTGAAGCCATGTATCAGTTCTGCGAGGAGCACGGCATCGCGTATGACCGCTGCGGTAAGCTGGTCGTGGCTACCCGCCCGGAAGAGCTGCCTTCTCTTGACAATCTGGAAAAGAGAGGACTGGCCAACGGGCTGGAAGGTCTGCGCCGGCTTAGTCCCGAAGAGATCTGCGAACTCGAACCGCACGCGGCCGGGCTGGCGGGCATCTTTGTCCCGCAGACCGGGATTGTCGATTACACAGCGGTGGTCAATAAATACGCTGAAATTTTTCAAAATGATCGGGGGACCATCTGCACCAACTCGCGGGTGACCGGTTTCCACAAAAACGATCGGGAATTTGTATTAGAGACGGCGGGTGGTGAAATCCACTGCCGCAACCTGGTGAACTGCGGTGGGCTGCAATCCGACCGGATCGCGCGGATGTGCGGCGTTGACCCTAAACTGCAGATTATTCCATTCCGGGGAGAATACTACGAGATCGTGCCGGAAAGGCAGCACCTGGTACGCAACCTGATCTACCCGGTCCCCGATCCACGCTTCCCATTCCTGGGGGTCCATTTTACCCGCATGGTCCAGGGGGGGGTCGAAGCCGGTCCGAATGCCGTATTGGCCTTCAAGCGAGAGGGCTATCGCATGTGGGATATTTCGATCCCCGATATGCTGCAGTACGCTGCCTACCTGGGATTCTGGAAGATGGCAGCTAAATATTGGAAAACCGGTGTGGGTGAATTTTATCGTTCGCTGAGCAAAGCTGCCTTTGTGCGGGCCCTACAACACCTGATCCCGGAGCTGAGGGATGAAGATATCCATCGCAGCGGTTCCGGTGTGCGCGCCCAGGCCCTTGAACCCAACGGCTTCCTGGCAGATGACTTCCGGATTGTCGAAGCCGACAGGATGATCCACGTGTTAAATGCACCATCGCCCGCTGCGACCGCTTCGATCAGTATCGGCAGAACCATCGCCGAGATGGCTGTTAAAAACTTTGCCCTGGTTTAATCCGAGTTGGGAAAAAACATAGAAGGTGGATCAGTACATCTGGGTTCTGGCAACCAACCCTAGCTGTTCCATCGAATTGGGCTGTAGCCCATCCCATCCGCGGGGGGGTAAATCCCCCCGCTATTCTTGCAAAGCCGGCTGCGCCGGCTCAACCGAGACCCAGCCGATTTTTAGCCGGCGCAGCCCGGCTTCGCAAACGTAGAGGGTGGCTTCAGCCGCCCTCGTCCTCGACCCGCTACCCCCGCGGCAAACGAACCTGGGATCTAAACAAATCCCCCAAAATCCATTAGATTTGGGGGGATCCAGGTTAGTTTTAATTGGGTACTTCGCTCCCCTGCCGGACGGTGTGATAGAACATCCCCCACATCCAATCCTTCAAATAACGTTCCACCTCTACCAGAATATTGTAGTTGGCTCCCAGACTGATCACCAGCTCGCGTGCATCCTGGAATAGCTGCAGACAGGTGGTCTGCGCTTCTTCTTCCATCACCCCCTGCGAGCGGATCATCCCCAGGAACCTGGCAGGGCGCATGCGGGTAACCCCTTGCGGTCGCTTCACGCTTCTGAGATGGATCCCATAACTCTCCAGGTTGGTTTGCAGTCCGCTCAACACCTGCTGCAGGTCATCCTCAACCTGGCCTTTCCTCAGGTTCGTCTCCGCGAGGACCTCTCGGAACACCTCCAGGCTCTCCGGGCCGGCCAGGATGAGTGATTCGACCAGTTTATAGATCGGCGAAAGGTTCGCAACCTCTAAACAGCGGGTGAGTACTTCGCTCGCTTGCATGCGGATAAATGCTCTTTCCGCATATTGGTAGACATTTTCCAGCGAATCATCCGTCATGGTTACGTTCCTCCTGGCATGCTGGACAGGGACACAGCGCCCTCAGAAAATGCCAGTTGTAAATGCCAAAATGATGCCCATCCTCCCAATGGATGGTGATGGCATACGATCCGACTGCCTCCACCTGCTCGATATGGGTTGCGGGTGAATCGGGGAGTTGTGACGCAAACACTTCTCGATCCGGCTCAGGTCGCATATATTCATGGCCGCCCCTGCACCCTGCGCATGGGCAGGCCGCTCGAAGAAGGGAAAATGGATAGAGACTGGCGTGCCCGTCGCTCCACGCGATACGCATCATCGAGGATCGGCGATTGGCAGTAATCGAAGTAGGAGAAGTAGAAATCATCAGAGTTCGGATATAGATCAGGTCATCAATCGGTCAGTTCAACCTTACTATAGACTCATTTTTTCTTAAATGCAAATCAATCTTAGGGTGATTGGATCACAGATAAATAATTCGATGCCGCCCATCCACTCCGGTTTTCGTCGTATGGGGCAGCCAGGAACCACCAGGTAATCCCATCGGCTTCTCGGGGTCCATCCTTGACCTGGAATACCTCCGATTCCCCCCCCAGGAAACGTGGGCTGCTTTGAGTCCCGGGGTCGCTGCGCAGCCGCAGTCCGTCTCCACCAGTCCCGGAAATTTGCACGTAAATACCCACCGTGATTTCCCCATTCGCCGGGGGCAGTGGAGCGCCGAAGGTAGCTGTCGGGCTCGGCGCCAGGGTGGGCACGACCACGACCGGGGTTTGGGTAGGCGCGGCAATTACCGTGAGCGCAGCCGTCGGGACCGCGCCCGAAGCCGGGCTGCCGCGCAGGAAGATCAGCCCGCCCCAAAAGATTGCTAAAAGAAGGATGGCAATCAGCATCCCTCCTCCGATCACCCAGATATTTAGAAAATCTTTCCACCAGGGGCGTTGGTTCATAGGGTTTAGATGATCGTTGGCAGTAAGAAGAAGGCGATCCCCAGGATCAGGTAGACTGCCATCAAAGCAGCCCCCTCCAGCCAGTTCGATTCCCCGTCCCCGGCAACCTGGACGGCAAGTAATACGGCGGCTCCTAATGCCAGCAGCTCGAACTGGTTGAAGATCAAGGTCAACGGGTGACCTATTGCCAAACTAATAAATACCAGGAGGGGTGCTACAAATAAGGCAATCTGCAGGCTGGAGGATAATGCGATCTCGACACTCAAATCCATCTGGTTGCGGATGGCCACCTGTACCGCAACCAGGTGCTCGGCAACATTCCCCACAATGGGGATGAGGATAATTCCTACAAAAAATTCCGACCATCCAAGGCTTTCCACCACCGGGTCGACTGCACCGACCAGCAGTTCGCTCAGTAACACAACTCCCGCCGTTGCTATCCCCAGGATAACAATCGATTTTCTAACCGACCAGGTCGGGTGATGATTATGGTTGGTCACCACCGCCTCGGTAGAAGGATAGCTGATGGGGCTCGGGCCGGTTCTCAAGGTATACAGGATGCCCAGGCCGTACAAAAAGATCATCACAACGGCTACACCCAGGCTGAGGGCTTCAACCTCGATACTGGTCTCCGGCCCGATCGAATGGCTGAAGAGCGAAGGGATCACCAGCGCCACGATCGAGAGTGCCAGGAGGACAGCGTGCTGACCGGCCTGCCTCCGGTCAAAGCGTTGGGTGCCGTTTTTCATCCCACCCAATAGGAGGGATAGGCCCATAACCAACAGTAAATTTCCCAGGATCGAACCGGTGATCGAAGCCTTTACCAATTCCAATAAGCCTGCCCGGATCGCTACCAGGGTAATGATCAGCTCAGCGGCATTCCCCAAGGTAGCGTTTAGCAGCCCGCCAATCTTAGGACCGGTATAGGCAGCCAGGGCTTCGGTAGCCTTGCCGATATAACCCGCCATGGGGATGACACCCAGGGCCGAAAAAATAAACACCCACAGCGCCCCCCAGTGCCCGATCTCCGCCAGGAATGCGAGAGGGAGCGCAAACAGGAGGAAATTCAATGGATAGCCGGTGAAAAATGCAAGGATCTTACTCAAAAGTACGCTCCGCTGGAAAGATAAATTGACCCGCTCTCGCCTATTATATCGGAAATCGGTGCAGCTCACCCATATGGAGGGCACATCCTGTAATTTATTTTTCCTTTTCGACCAATACGCCTTGTCCTCTGAACACTTACTTGAATGCTCAACTTTGCCTGTTGCTTATGATATAATCCCCAAGGGATTTTGATGAGGAATGCCTGAAACACCCCTGCTCAATAATCGGTACCAACTACTGCATACGCTGGGAACCGGCGGGATGGCCGTCGTCTATCGAGCGCGTGATTTAATGCTCGAGCGCCCGGTTGCCATAAAAATCTTACGCGAAGATTTTTCCAGCGATGCCAGTTTTCGGGAGCGTTTCCATCAGGAAGCTAAAGCTGCTGCGAACCTGTCGCACCCAAATATTGTCACGGTCCATGATTTTGGACTTGACTCGGGTCGCCTGTTCCTGGTGATGGAGTATGTTCCGGGCACGGACCTGAAAACTGTCATGAAAAGACGGGGGCGGTTCTCAGTCGATGAAACACTCCCAATTATTATTCAGGCCTGCGCAGGGGTTGGCTATGCGCACAGGGCCGGACTCGTCCACTGCGATATTAAACCCCACAACATCCTGGTGACCCCCGATCAACGCATCAAGGTTACCGATTTCGGGATTGCAAGGGCTCTGGCAACCATCCATCCTGACGAGTACAGCAGTGTCGTTTGGGGCTCTCCCCAATATTTCTCCCCCGAGCAAGCGACCGGCGCGGCGCCTTCCCCGGCTTCCGATGTCTACTCGATGGGGGTCATCCTTTTTGAGATGCTCACCGGGCAGCTCCCGTTTAATGCTGCCAACCCTACCGAGCTTGCGCGCCTGCATCGGGATGCATTACCCCCCTCACCCCGCCAGATCAATCCGGGAATTTCCTCTGCCCTGGAACAGGTCATTCTCAAAATACTTTCTAAGGAACCTTCGTCCCGGTACCGCACGGCTGACCAGCTCGGCCGGGTCCTTCTCTCATTTCAACAGCCTGAGATTGTCGGAAACGATGTCGCCGTCACACTTCCAGGACCCGCTTACCCGATCCCGGTCCAATCTTTCGCCGAGACAGCCGCAGCCATTCCGGCTGAAGATCACGCCTTTGATATCGATTGGGCGACTTTATTGCTCGGGTTGCTGGCGACTCTGGCAGTTGGGGGGTTGATCCCCTACTGGTTATATGTCTGGTTCACGCTAAACCCTCCGGTGCAATAATCAGATGGGAATGCAATATTACTTATCGTCATCCATTTTGTCAGCCGACTTCGGTTGTCTGGCAGATCAGATCCGCCAGGCAGAAGAAGGCGGGGTGGACTGGATCCATGTCGATGTCATGGATGGCCACTTCGTCCCGAACATCACGATGGGGCCTTTTATCGTCGAAGCCGTGCGCAAATTGACCCGCTTGCCGATCGATGTGCATTTGATGATCGAAAAACCGGAACGGTACATCCAGGACTTCGCGGAGGCAGGCGCAAGTCACCTCTCCGTGCACATCGAAGGAAATCCACATGTGTACCGGACCCTGGAAGCGATCCGCTCTTTGGGCTGCCGGCCGGGGATCGTGCTCAATCCTGGAACCCCGGCTGTGGCAATCTCCTCAGTCCTGCCCCTGGTAGACCTGGTACTGGTGATGACTGTCAACCCTGGGTATTCCGGGCAAAGCTTTATCCCAACCATGGTGGAGAAGGTGGCCGAGGTCCGTCGGTTGATCGACCAGGATCTATCCCCAACCTGGATTCAGGTTGACGGGGGTATTACCCCGGAGACCCTGCCGTTGGTAATAAATGCGGGGGCCAATGCCATCGTCGCGGCCACAGCCATTTTCAAGCACCCGCAAGGGATTGTTTCTGGTATTCAATCCCTGAGGTCATTTTTCCCGGTTTAAACAAAAATCACGGCTTGCGCCGCGATTTTTGGATAGGCTCTGAGCCCGTTAAACGCTCTTTACCATCGTTCGAATGCACTTCGCACATACCACCTTGCGAACTTTCCGCCCATTCTCGATCACGGTGATCTTCTGCAGGTTTGGCCGGAAGGTCCGGTTGGTAGCTCGCATGGAGAAACTGCGATTGTGACCGAAAGTTGTCGTTTTGCCGCATTTTTCGCACTTTGCCATTGCTTACATCCTTCCTCGTAAATGATTGCCTTTGAGACCGGGTCAGTCGTTTTCAGGCTGATCGGCAACGGGAGATTTTACCACGATTCGCATCCGTTATCAAGAACCATTGTTAATACTATAAAGGGTCAAACATGAGTGAAGCCACCAACCCTCTCGGGACAATACTTATCTCGCATCGAGCCATCGCTACAATTGCTTACCAGGCCGCTTTGCTTTCATATGGAGTTGTTGGTCTTGCCCCGAAGAATCTGGCCGAAGGATTGGCACAGGTTTTGGTGAAAGATCCGATGCTCGGCGTGGATATCCAATATGATGGTCATGATCTCTTGATCAACCTGTATATCATCGTCGAATATGGTACCCGGATCAAATCGGTAGCCTCCAGCGTGGTGGATAACGTCCGCTATATGGTCGAAAAGGCAATCGGTGTGCCGGTCACCGAAATCAATATTCACGTCCGCGGACTGCGGGTCAGCAACACCGACTAAGGATGATCCATCCAACCGTCGAATCCTGTCATCCATTAAAAGGTATAGGAGCCTTATGAGTGGCGAACAACACCCAACCTCATCCAACCAGGGCGGACTGAAAGTCAGACAAAACTTGCCGGTGGATGGGCAAGATCTCAAAGACCTTATCGAAGCCGCGTTGGTCTGGTTGAAAACCAACCAGCAGACTGTCAATGCGCTGAACGTTTTCCCCGTACCCGATGGCGATACGGGCACAAACATGGTTCTAACCATGCAGGCAGCCTACAATGAAATTGTCAACTCGGGTGAAAAGAATGTTGGCCGGATGGCTCACTCGGTCGCCCAGGGCGCCCTGATGGGTGCGCGAGGTAACTCGGGGGTCATCCTCTCCCAACTCTGGCGCGGATTTGCCCGCGCCATGGATAACCTGGAGACCATGGATGCGGCAATCCTGGTAAATGCCCTGGTAGAAGGCAGAAAAACGGCCTATAAAGGCGTTGTTCGCCCGGTTGAAGGAACCATCTTGACTGTCGCCAAAGATATGGCTACGGCGGCTGAGGATGCAATCCAACACACCCAGGATTTACTCGAGATGTTAGAAATTGTAGTAGATGCGGCCGACCGGTCGGTCAAACATACACCAGAGCTGCTCCCCGTGCTTAAGTCGGCAGGGGTGGTGGATTCGGGCGGAAAAGGCCTGTTCTATATCCTGGAAGGTATGCTGCGTTATTGCAAGGAGCAGTCTCTGGATACTCCCCTGGCAACCGTCCAACCATTGGCTTTGATGAATATAGAGAACAGCATGGAAGAAATTGAACCGGGTCAGGATTACGAGGTAGTCGTAGATTTCAAACCCTATACCCCCCTGGATTTGGACCGTTTCTATAATGATCTCTCCCAGATCGGCACATCGATCCAGATCGGAGAGGGTGATGGGATGTACCGCATGCATATCCATGTTGAAAAGGATAAACGTGACGACCCGCTTAAGTACACGGAAACCCTGGGGACGATCACCAAAGTCAGCATGGAAAACCTTCTGGCGCAATTAGAAGAAAATCGAGGTGGGGTCGTGTCCCGGCTTTCCTTTACGCCGGTGGAACCCGGGCAAATCGCGGTGATTGCCGTCTCTCCGGGGCTGGGGATTTCCAGAATATTTGCCAGCCTGGGAGTCACTGGGATCGTTGAAGGCGGTCAAACCATGAACCCCAGTACGGAAGATATCATAAACGCCTTTGAAAACCTGCCAACGGATAAAGTCGTTATCCTGCCCAATAATAAAAATATCGTCCTGGCCGCGCAGACCGCTTCCGGATTAACCGTAAAGAAGGTTGCCGTCATCCCCAGCCAAAGCGTACCCCAGGGTCTTTCTGCCATGCTGCGCCTTGCGCCGGATGGGGCATTTGACGATGTGGTCCGGGAAATGTCAGATGCTCTCCAAGATGTGGAGACCGGAGAGATCACTACCGCGACCCGTTCGGTCGAGCTAAATGGGGTAAGCGTTCAAAAAGGACAGGTGATCGCCCTTCATAATGGGAAATTGGTTTACTCCGCCAGCAGCCTGGAAGAGGCCTGCCTGGGCCTGCTCGCCCGCGCTCACACAACCGAACGCGAGCGGATAACCTTATTCTATGGGGCAAATCTCGATAAACATGAAGTGAACCGCCTGGCTGATAAAATCCGCAATGGATATCCAGGCCAGGAGCTCGAGGTCCACGAGGGTGGGCAGCCCCACTACCAATTCATAATTTCGATAGAATAACTATGAGTTCAGTTGTCATTCTGACCGATAACACTGCCCAGTTCTCCAAGCCGGTATTTCCCGGCCGCAACCTGGTTGAAGTGCTTCCCCTCCGCTCGCATTTTAATAACCTGGAGGCCGAACCGGGACAGGAGGTTAAAGTCAGCAGCCTGCCTGCTTCGGCGCGCAACGGTTTGCAGCCCTGCCTCGAGGTTCCTACCCCGGATGAATTCCGGCAAATATTTACCAATCTCAGCCTGAGAAACAATGAGATTGTTGCCCTGCTCCACTCCTCTCAACTGAGCCCAGCCGTCGAAAACGCCTTGGAAGCAGCCGAAAGCGTGCGTGGAAGGGTAGCCATCCAGGTCATCGATTCTCAATCCACATCGGTGGGACTGGGTTACCTGGTCCAGGCCGCGGCAGACGCAGCCCAGAAGGGATCGCCTTCTACTGAAATCGAGCGGCTGATGCGCGGTTTAATCCCGCATATCTATTCGGTATTCTGCATACCTGGTCTATCCTACCTCCACTTTTCCGGTTTCCTTGGAATGGCCCAGGCGCAGGTTGGTGAAATGTTGGGCCTGCTCCCAATTTTTACCCTGGAAGATGGGCATCTCACACCGCTGGAAAAAGTACGCAACCCACGCCACCTGTTGGATTTTATGCAAGAATTTCTCGATGAATTCTCCGAGCTTCACCAGATCGCAATCATCCAGAGCGTTCCCCCCATGGTACACGAGGTGCGGACCCTGAGAGAGCATGCCACCACGAATTTTCCAAAAACACCCTTCAGCGAGCACCCCATCAGCCTGCCCCTGGCTACCCTGTTTGGGCCCCGCACCCTGGGCGTTTTTGCTATAGAGATGCCCGATCCAAGATCCCTATGAGCCTGGCCATCGTAACCGACAGCAGCGCGGATATTCCGCCAAACCTCGCCCAAGAGTATAAAATAGAAGTCATTCCCTGTCTGCTAATGGTTGGAAACCAAACCTATACGGACGGTGAAAGCATTTCAAGGGAAGATTTCTATACCAGACTGGCCGGTTACCAGCCGCCGCCCTCAACCGCCGCGCCATCCATTGGAGTTTTTCAAAAAGTGTACGAACGGGTCATCCAAAACGGCGCCACCCAAATCCTATCCATCCATCCCCCCGCTTCCCTTTCCGCGCTGTTTAATATCGCCAGTAAAGCCGCTGAGACTATGCGGATCCCGGTTCATGTCTTTGATAGTTCTTCCGTCACCCTCGGGACGGGCTACCAGGTCCTGGCAGCCGGGCAGGCCGTCGCCCAGGGGTGTACACTGGAGGACGTGATAGCCTGTTTGGATAACCTGAAACGCCGGGTCCGTGTATATGCCCTCCTCGATACACTGGAAAATGTTCGCCGGAGCGGGCGGGTTAGCTGGGTATCCGCTGCCCTCGGTAATCTTCTGGGTGTCAAAGCATTGATCGAAGTACGGAATGGCATCGTCTACCGCGTTGGAATGAGCCGCTCGCGGCGCCAGGCTGTAGATCGATTGATCCAATACCTTAGCAAACTCGGTCGATTAGAGGAGCTGGCCGTCTTACACACCTCGCTTGCCAGCCAGACCGAGATCCAAAATATTCTCGCTCAAGCGCCCAGGACTCCTACACCCCCCCTCCTGCTGCCGGTAACCCCGGTCATCGGCACCCACGTGGGTCCAAATGGGTTGGGGTTTGCGGCTGTGGTAGCCTGAGACGTACTGGTAGATCAGTGCACCTCGTGATCCTTAATGATTGAACTGATCCACAGAAGTAGCGGGGGAATGCGGTAAAATAAACTTATGCAGCCATCCCTGGAAAAGTTATATAAATTCTTTAAGCTCGAAAATGAGCGCGGTTTTGATAATCGGGCAGTCGTCGGTGGTCTAAACAAGATCCTGCCAGCCTGGGAAGCCGAGGCCAGAGCGGATCTGGTTTCCGATGATGTGATCCAACAGGTAATCCGCTGCCTGGGAGATTATCCTGATCTGGAACCCGGAAACCGGGCTGAATCTTTGCGGGAGTTATGGCGGAGGATCTCGGGTGGAAGGTCGGACGGGAGAGGAGATTTCAAACGCTCCAAATCGAAGCCGGTTCCCCAGCCCCAGCACAAACAGAAGGAGAAGCAGTCTGCTCCCCGGCAGCAGCACCCGGAGCATGTTCCTAACAAAAAACCCGCCGAACAACCTGGCCCCAGACCATCTCGCTCTCTCCGAAAAACCCTCGATCCGGGTCCAGACAACCCCGAAGCGGCCGGGCTTGGTTTGAACGCCCCCCTGACTGTCCTGCCCGGGATCGGTCCCAAAAACGCGAAGGTTCTGGCAACCCTCGGTCTGGAGACATTGGGGGATCTCATGTATTATTTCCCCCGCCGGTATGACGACTACAGCAAACTCGAACCCATCATCCGCCTGATGTATGGGGAAGAGGTCACCGTAATCGGAACAGTCCAATCGATCAGTCTCAAGCCTTTCCGTGGTGGACAGGTCAAAGTAATCGAAGCCCTGGTCAGTGATGGCACCGGGTCTCTGCGCGTCACCTGGTTTAACCAGCCCTGGTTGTTGAACAAACTCAAGCCAGGTGTTCCCATCTCTTTGTCCGGGAGGATCGACCAATACCTGGGCCGCCTGGTCATGAACAGTCCGGATTGGGAGCCGCTCGATCAGGATAACCTTTCAACCAACCGCATCGTGCCCATCTATCCATTGACCGCCCGGGTTAACCTGAATTGGCTGCGCCGCATGATCCGCCCAACCGTGAATTATTGGGCGCCGCGGGTTGAAGATTACCTTCCTTTATCAATCCGCGAAGGGGCCGATCTGATTGACCTGGGTACCGCTCTCATGGAAATCCATTACCCATCCAATCTCGAACAGCTCCAGGAAGCCCGCGAGCGGCTGGCTTTCGATGAAATCTTACTGCTGCAGCTTGGCGTCCTGCGCCAGAAGATGAACTGGCAGAGCGCAGTAGCGCAAAAATTTGAGACATCTACGGAATGGTTGGATCGACAGATCCAACGCCTGCCTTACGAATTAACCGGTGCTCAAACCCGCACTCTCGCTGATATTCGGGCTGACCTGGTGTCTGGAAGCCCGATGAACCGCTTGCTCCAGGGTGACGTAGGCTCGGGAAAAACCGTGGTTGCCGGACTATCGATCGGTATGATCGTCCAACACGGGGTTCAGGCAGCCATCATGGCTCCAACCAGCATCCTGGCCGAACAGCATTACCGCAACCTGTCTGGTCTTCTCTCGCGCCCGCCGGATGCACCCGAGAGTGAGCTTCTCGACCCCAGCCAGATCCGGCTGCTGATTGGAGATACGCCTGAGGTTGAAAAACGCGCCATCCGGGAAGGATTGGCGGACGGCTCCATCAAAGTGGTGATCGGCACACACGCGTTATTAGAGGCCGATATCAATTTCCAACGGCTTCAGTTCGTGGTGGTCGATGAACAGCACCGTTTTGGGGTCGACCAGCGGTCGACCCTGCGCCAGAAAGGCGAGAACCCGCATCTCCTGGTGATGACAGCCACACCCATCCCGCGTTCGTTAGCCTTGACGGTCTATGGCGACCTCGATTTAAGCGTCATGGATGAGATGCCGGCCGGGCGCCAGGTCATTGAAACCCACATTCTATACCCTCGCGAAAGAGAGCGGGCGTATAGTATGATCCGCTCTCAGGTCAGCCTGGGGCATCAGGTTTTCATCATCTACCCCCTGGTCGAACAGGGAGATAGGGATGAAGTCCGCGCTGCTGTGGAGGAACGCGATCGCTTGCAGCGTGAGGTGTTCACAAACCTGGAGCTGGGGCTGCTGCATGGCAGGATGAAGCCTGAGGAAAAAGAAGGGGTTATGAACCGCTTCCGGAGCGGGGAATTCCCTATCCTGGTGTCAACCTCTGTCGTCGAAGTTGGCGTTGATATTCCCAATGCCACCATGATGGTGATTGAAGGAGCCAATCGCTTCGGTCTGGCTCAGCTTCACCAGTTCCGGGGACGGGTTGGACGGGGAGAAGCCCAGGCTTATTGTTTGCTGATCCCGGATACCGAAAATGATGTTGAGAACCAACGCCTGACGGTGATGGCTGAAACCAATGACGGCTTTGTGCTGGCCGAACGCGATTTGCAGCAGCGAGGACCCGGGGAATTCCTCGGAACGCGCCAGTCCGGATATTCCGAGCTGCGCATGGCCAATATTACCGATGTCCGCCTGATCGAAAAAGCTCGCCACCATGCTCAGGAGCTCTTCCGTGTCGACCCAGAGCTCCAGGCGCCGGAGCACCAGAGCCTGGCAAAAACTCTCCGCCGCTTCTGGGGTGATACGCGTGGGGATATCAGTTAGCTTCTGTGTGGTAAATGGTATTATCAAATTCAATCCGAACGCCATACCTTGATCCAGGAGATAGAAGAGGAAGTATGATCCGAGCTGTTTTCCCAGGTACCTTTGACCCAATTCATTATGGTCATATCGATATTGCCCGTCGCGCCGCTAATCTGTTCGATGAACTGGTGATAGCAGTCTACGACCGTCCCCTAAAGAACTTATTATTCTCTCCGGAAGTCCGCTTGAAACTGGTAAAGGACACATTTGAAAACGATCCAAAAATCAAGGTGATGGGATACCAGGTTCTGACCGTCGATTTTTGCAAACAGATCGGGGCAAAAGTAATCGTACGAGGTTTGCGGGTTTTTTCCGATTTCGAGCACGAATTTCGAATGGCCCTGGCGAACAACCGTCTCGCTCCTGAGATTGAGGTGGTCGCACTGATCACCAGCGGCGAACACACTTTTCTTTCCTCGACCACAGTGCGTGAGATTGCGGCGCTAGGGGGAGATGTGAGCAGCATGGTGCCACCCCTTGTGGCATCGGCGCTCACGGATCGATTTCTCGAGCTCGGAGAAGGACAAACCGTCGTCTCCATGACCTCCTTGCGGGATTAGTGGGCCGGTATCAAATATAATCAGGGTCAAAAAAAGTTGACGAAATCGGGCTTTCGGTCTAAACTCTGGCTTAGATCTTGCAACACCTGTGTGTAATAATTCTCGGAGGACTCTATGGATATACAACACCTGATCGACCGCCTGGAAGAGCTTTTCAATGAGAGCCGTCCGATCTGGTTTACTCACAGCGTGATTGTCGACGAAGATCGGATGCTGGATTTAATCGATCAGATGCGGGTTTCCATCCCGGAAGAGGTCAAGAAAGCCCAGCAGATCCTCGTTCAGCGCGATCGGATCCTTGCCCAGGCTCAAGAAGAGGCGAACCGCACACTGGCATTAGCGCGGGAAAAAAGCGAGCAGTTGGTGGAAAGGGATGGGATTGTTGCAGCCGCCCAGGCACGGGCCGAGCAGATCATCGCTCAGTCGCGCGTGGAATGCGAAGCAACCAAACGTGAAGCCGATGAATATGTGCTGGAAACATTGACCCGTCTTGAAATGGAAATGGATCGCAGCCTGACCCAGGTGCGTAACGGCATCCGGGCGCTTCAAACTGAAAAACCCCAAACGCCAACACCAACTGCGTAATAACCAGAAAATAAATCAGACACCCGATGTCTCGGAGGCACCGGGTGTCTGATTTATATACCTGAATTTAGGAAACTTCTGGCTCGGCTTTTTCCGCCTGGTTCTTGCGGTGGCGGGCAGGTTTTTCAGTCGGGGGGCACAGGGCGATTTCCAGGACCTGATCCATATGTTTGACCGGTAACATCGTCATATCCGTACGTACCTTCTTTGGGACGTCGATCAGGTCTTTCAGATTCTTTTCAGGTAAAATGACCCGTTTTAACCCAGCCCGGTGGGCTGCCAGGACTTTCTCACGCACACCTCCCACGGGCAGCACCCGCCCGCGCAAGGTGATCTCTCCGGTCATACCCACATCCTTGTAGACTTTACGCTCGGTAAATGCCGAGATCAGTGCGGTGGCCATGGTAATCCCGGCGCTCGGCCCATCTTTGGGGATCGCTCCTTCGGGGATGTGGATATGCACATCCAACCGCTCGAAGACTTCCGGGTTGATCTCGAACTGGCGCGCGCGGGATTTCATATAGGAGAGAGCAGCTTGCGCGGACTCTTGCATCACGTCACCAATCTGCCCGGTGATTTGCAGGTTGCCCTTTCCCTCCAGGATCAAAACCTCAACCGGCATGATCTCTCCACCATTTTCGGTCCAGGCCACCGCGGTCGCCACTCCAACTTCATCCTGGCCTTCCGCCTCCAGATCGAAATATTGGGGCGGACCCAGGAATTTTTCAACCAATACCGGGGTTATCCGCGAAGGATAGCGCTTCTTTTCTGATTTCAAACGCGCAATCTTACGGCACATTCGTCCGATCTCGCGTTCCAGGTTGCGGACACCGGCTTCGTAGGTATAGTGACGCACCAAACGCCGCAGGGCGCCGTCTTCAAAGAAGATCTCATTCTCAATCAATCCAGACTCTTCGACCTGCCGGGGGATCAAGAAACGGCGGGCAATCTCGAGTTTCTCTTCCTCGATATATCCTGGAAATTCGATCACCTCCATGCGGTCCAATAGTGCCGGGGGGATAGTTCCCAGGGTGTTTGCAGTGGTGATAAACATGACCTTGGATAGATCATATGCCAGCTCCAGGTAGTGATCCGAGAAGGCATGGTTTTGTTCGGGATCCAATACTTCTAATAAAGCCGCCGCAGGATCGCCCCTAAAATCGGCTCCCAGCTTATCGATTTCATCCAGCATAAAGAGTGGATTGATCGAACATCCGCGGCGCATGGTTTGTAAGATGCGGCCTGGCAGAGCGCCGATATAGGTGCGGCGGTGACCGCGGATCTCGGCTTCATCTCGCACACCGCCCAGGGATAACCGGACAAATTTCCGCCCCAGGGCTTCAGCGATCGAACGTCCCAGGGAGGTCTTACCCGTTCCCGGTGGGCCAACAAAGCACAGGATAGGCTGGCGCGAGCGTTTGGGGTTCAGGCTGCGTACCGCGATGTACTCGAGGATGCGGTCCTTGGCTTTTCCCAGGCCGTAGTGGTATTGCTCGAAGATATCGGCCGCATGTAGGACATCCAGGTTATCTTCAGTGGCAGTTTCCCAGGGAAGCTCCAGGATCCAGTCCAGATAAGCGCGGATGATACCGACTTCGGGCGCCATGGGGGGCATCTGTGCCAGCCGTTCGATCTCCTTGAGCGCCGCCGTTCGAGCCTCTTGCGGCAGGCTGGTTTGCTCTACCTTTACCCGCAGCTCCGCGACCTCACGGGTCCAAACATCTCCCTCGCCCAGCTCCGTCTGTATGGCTTTCATCTGCTCTCGCAGGTAAAACTCTCGCTGGCTGCGATCCACTTCGCTCTGTACGCGGGTCTGGATCTCGTCCTCCAACTGCAGGACATCCAGCTCCTGAGCCAATAACCAGTTCACTCGCTTGAGACGCTCTTGTGGATCGGTCAACAGAAGCAGAGTCTGGCGTTCCTTGAGCGGCAGTGAGACTGCGGTGGTAATCATATCCGCCAACCATGCGGGTTCGGCGATATTGATCGAGAAAAGGTGCGCTTCATCTGGCAGACTGCGGTCCAACTGAACGCAGCGCTCGAATAAATCGCGCGCCGTACGCATCAATGCTTCGGTCTGGCGGTCGACATCCAGCGGCTCATCGATCGGTCGGGCTCGGACCACATAAAACGGCTCTTCCTGGATGAATTCGACCACTTCTACCCGGCGCCTTCCCTGGACTAACGCAGAACTATTTCCATCAGGCATACTCAGCAGCCGCCCCACAGACATTTCTACCCCGATGGGCAGGAAATCCTCGGGTTGAGGGTCGTCGATCTCAGCATCTCGCTGGGTCAATGCGATCACAGTTTGCCCGGTCTCCTGGGCGTCCTGGATTGCCAGCAGGGTGGGTCCCGGCGTGATAAAAATGGGAGACACCATCCGTGGGAAAACTACCAGGTCGCGCAAGGTCAGAACTGCACAAGTGATCAAGCCATCATCATCTGGTTCAGCATTCGGAACGCGGTAGAGTTCTTCGGTCCTCTGGTGCAAAGCTGCCGAGAATTCATCCTCATCGTTGGAGCGCGAAGACCAGTCTTCACCTCTCATAGTTTACTTCCTCTCTAACATTCAATCACCCGCTATCCCGCTGTTTAGGGCCGCTCGAAAGATTCACGGTCCGTTATTTTGCTTTGCCAGGTAACCCTGGCCGCTGCGGCTATAAAAATGCTACCGGTCACCACGAGCGCGTGACCCTCTTCGTTTTGTTCGATTGCGCTTTCCAGGGCTTTTTCCAGCGGAACAATTGCCCGCGCTGGCCGTCCGGCCTGGTGAACCAGGTCAACGATTTTATCCGCTTCCAAGGCGCGCGGATGCACGGATTGTGTTGCAATCACGCGTTTGACCCGCGGAAGCAGTTCCGCAAACATTCCTTGCACATCCTTGTCCTCTGAGGCTCCAAAGATCAAGGTAACCGGTATACCGGGTAAATAATCATCTAGCGTAAGGCGCAGTTTAAGCGCCGAATCGGTATTATGCGCCGAATCTACAATCACCAGGGGATTACGGTTGAGGACTTCGAATCTCCCAGGCCAGACTACCCGTTCGAAGCCAGACTGGATGCTGTCCTCATCGATCTGGATGCCCTGGCTCCGAATAACCTGGAGTGTTTCGTAAGCCGTGGCAGCGTTTACGATCTGATGATACCCTAACAAAGGGATGGAAAGCCGGACAGGTTCCCAATCTTCCTTGCCCGGCATCTCCAGGAATTGGTCCATATGAGACTGCGTTTCTTTCGTCCATAGCCATAACGTCTGGCCATCTAGAGAATGCGTATCCTCGCCGTATAAAATATCTTTTCCAACCTGCCGGACTGCGGCATTGCGTTCCTCGGCGATCTTGTAAAGCACGTCCAGAGCTTCCGATTTTTGGGGAGCAAAGACGACGGGCCTGTCCTGTTTGATGATCCCGGCCTTTTCATAGGCGATTTTCGACAGGGTGTCACCCAGAATATTCATGTGGTCCATAGACAGGGAGGTAATCACCGAGACCAGCGGTGACACCACGTTGGTCGCATCTAATCTGCCACCCAGGCCCACTTCGATCACCGCGATATCGACCGTTTGCCTGGAAAAATACAAAAATCCCAACGCAGTGGTTATCTCGAAAGTAGTCAGTCCAGGTACGGCGTCCACGTACGGCTGAATTTCTGTAACCAGGGCTGCCAGCTCCTTATGCGGAATGTTGGCGCCATTGACCTGGATGCGTTCTGCGAAATCTTGCAGGTGGGGAGAGGTATACAACCCGACTCGATATCCACCGGCCTGTAAGGCGCTGGACACCAATGCCGCTACAGAGCCTTTTCCCTTTGTACCGGCCACGTGCACCACGGGGTAGGACTGGTGCGGGTTGCCTAACTTCTCCAGCAGCACAACCATCCGGGTTAAATCAAATTTCTCCGGCGAATACCTGAAGGCGCGGGTCAGGCTGTAATCGATAAAACGGTATAAGTAATCTAATGCTTCTTGATAAAAGATTTCTTCATTCATCTTTTTACTGGAGGTTACAAATTCAGTGCAGAGGATTGTACCCGGCGGGGTGACTTTCTGCAAGGTATGGCTGCAAACCGCTCATTTTATACGGGACATTGGTCATATTACGCGGTTCGAATATTGACGTTCCGGATCACATCAGTTACATTTAGATCGTATGTCGATCGGGCTGCTGACGCTGCACATCTTCTTGCCAGGCTGCACTTCCTTGAAAGAAAAGAGGAGCCGGATCAAACCTATCCTGGCGCGCTTGCAGCGCCAGTTCAATATTTCTATTGCCGAGGTAGATCGGCAGGATGCCTGGCAGGAGGCAGTCCTGGCCTGCGTCATGGTCAGCAATGATGCCGCCTTTACCCAGCGGGCTCTCCAAGAAGTCCTCCGCTTTTATGAATCGAACTGGCCGGATGAAAACCTGTTAAGCCACCGGTTGGAGTTGTTATAAAGGAGCTTATTGTTGCAAACATCGTCGCACATCAAGGCCGAACTCGAGAAGATCTTATTATCCGTTCAAAAACCTGGGCGGTACGTTGGGGGTGAACTCAATCAGATCGTTAAGGATTGGAATTCAGTCCAAACTCATGTAGCATTGATTTTTCCGGACCTGTACGATATTGGTCTCCCCAACCTTGGGCTGGCTATCCTGTACGATATCCTCAACCAACGCGAGGATGTATTGGCCGAGCGAGCTTACAGCCCCTGGCAAGATATGGAAGCTGCTCTACGCAACCGGCACATCCCCTTGTATTCCTTAGAAAGCAAACAACCCCTGGCGGCTTTCGATATATTGGGATTTACCCTGCCCTATGAAACCCTGTATACCAACGTTTTGAATATCCTGGACCTGGCTGAGATCCCTATCTTTGCCAGCGAGCGGACTCTTGATCATCCCCTGGTGATCGCAGGTGGCAACGCCACATATAACCCTGAGCCGATGCATGCCTTCATCGATGCGTTCGTCATCGGCGAGGGCGAAGAAGTCATTCAAGATATTGTCGATGCCCACCAGGCCTGGAAGGCTTCCGGAGAGAGCCGCGCAGCATTGATGATCGACCTCTCCCAAATAAGTGGTGTGTATGTCCCTTCATTGTATGAGGAGAGTTATCATCCTGATGGAACTCTTGCCGGGTTTGAAAAACGGGATGATCGTGCTCCTTTGCCCGTGACGAAACGGATCCTTGGCCAGCTTCCTCCACCCACAACCCGTTTCCTGGTCCCATCCGTCGAGGTAGTCCATAACCGGGTTGCTGTGGAGATCATGCGCGGATGTACGCGTGGCTGCCGGTTTTGTCATGCCGGGATGATCACTCGCCCCGTGCGCGAGAGACCCGTCTCCCAAATCCTGGAAGCACTGGACGAAGCGATAAAAAATACCGGTTATGAGGAGATCGCTCTTCTATCGTTGTCCTCCTCTGACTATACGAATATCAATGACCTGGTCGAGGCCGTCAGCCAGCGCTTCGACGGCCGCCACCTCACCATCACCCTTCCTTCCTTACGCATCGAATCCTTTTCTGCCGAGCTGATGGACCGCCTGAAAAGCTCGCGCCCGTCCGGGGGGTTTACTCTGGCGCCGGAAGCCGCGACCGAACGAATGCGCCATATCATCAATAAACCGGTCAGCACCGATCAGCTCATGGAATCTGTGCGAGCCATTTACAGCCGCGGTTGGCTGACGGTCAAGCTCTATTTTATGATTGGCCATCCGTCAGAAACGGTTGAGGATGTCCGCGCTATTGCTGATGTGTGTAAAGCCGTTCTGGCCGAAGGACGCCGGATCGCTGGGGGGCGCGCAAAGGTGAATGCCGGGGTCAGTACGTTTGTCCCTAAACCCCACACCCCCTTTCAATGGGTCTCTTGTGACACGGTAGACCAGATTCGCGCCAAACAGGAACTGCTCAAAAACGAGCTGCGCCATCCCAATATAAAATTAACCTGGACCGAACCCGAAGACACGCTGATGGAAGCCTGGCTCTCTCGCGGAGACCGGCGTCTCTCCGAGGTCATTTACCGGGCCTGGAAAAAAGGGGCGAAATTTGACGCCTGGGGCGACCAGTTCCGTTACCCGCTCTGGCAGGAGGCGTTCTCAGAAGCGCAGTTGGACCCGGCGTTTTACAGTCACCGGCCTCGCGACCTGGCTGAACACCTGCCTTGGGAACACATTTACGCTGGAGTACGCCGTTCATACCTCGTCGAACAGTACCGGTGGAGCCTGGAAGGCCGTTTGCGCGCCGACTGCCGGGATGCCTGTGTTGCCTGTGGGATCCTGCCTCATTTTGCCACTCTGCGCCGAGAAAACCCGGGCATCGCCTGGAAATGTCCAGAGGTCAGCTCAAGGGGAAAGCGACCTGTCGGGAGCGGAGGTTGAGAATGGCCGGAGATCCTTCCCCACTCCTGCGTCTTCGCGTTACCTTTCAGAAATCGGAAGCCTTACGCTATACCGGCCATCTGGATCTGCACCGCGCCTGGGAGAGAATGCTGCGCAGAGCCGGATTACCGCTGGCCTACAGCCTGGGGTTCCATCCTCAACCGCGCATCCAGCAGGCCTGCGCGCTTCCCCTGGGTTTTACCAGCCGGGAAGAGTTGATCGATATCTGGTTAGAACAGGCAGCGCCGGTCAGCGATCTGGAAGCCAGTCTGCGCAGGGCAGCGCCGCCTGGACTGGAAATCCTGCATGTGGAGTGCGTGGATTTACGCGCGCCCGCCTTACAAACCCAGGTGCGGGCGGCTGATTATGAGGCCTGTTTGCTCGATCCGCTTCCTGAAACCAGCCTTCAGCCCAGGATCGATGAGCTCCTGGCAGCAGAGGCGCTGCCGCGTGAAAGGCGGGGAAAAACATACGACCTCAGGCCCTTGATCCACGAGCTGGTTCTCTTGCCCCGGGAAGAAAACCAGGAACTCACCCGTCTTCAGATGCGTCTCTCCGCCCGAGAGGGTGCGACCGGCCGCCCCGAGGAAGTATTAGCTGCTCTTGACCTTGATCCCCTGCATACGCGGATCGAACGGATTAAACTCCTGTTCGTGAGTTGAACCGAGCCCTGGACCGGTCTGGCCCGCTTTCTCCAGACATCTAATCCCTGGGTTTCCGACCATCGAGCTTATAATTTCATCAATGCCTGGATTCATGTTGTCAATCTTGTTGGGTATCATCCCAATGCTGCTCTTTGCATTTCTGGTCTACTGGCTGGACCACTATGAAAAAGAGCCTAAATTGCTGCTGGGCGGCGTGTTTGCATGGGGAGCCATCGTGGCTGCCGGCGGCGCTTTCTTGATCAACACGCTCCTCGGAACGGGTATCTATCTATTCACCGGATCCGAGACCGCGACCAACCTCTCCACCAGCGCAGTAATCGCGCCCATCATCGAAGAAAGCCTGAAGGGCTTTGCGGTCATCATTGTTTTTCTCTTCTTCCGGCGGGAGTTTGATTCCATCCTGGATGGGATCATCTACGCTTCGGTTGCTGCCCTTGGTTTTGCTGCCACTGAAAATATCTATTACCTTTTTAATTATGGCTATCTCGAAGATGGTTTAGGAGGTCTGCTGGTACTGGCGTTTATCCGCATTATTCTGGTTGGCTGGCAGCATCCCTTCTACACCGCATTTATCGGGATCGGATTAGCCCTGGCCCGCTTGAACCGGAACCCGGTTATCAAGGGGTTCGCTCCGGTAGCAGGATGGGGACTGGCTGTCCTGACCCACGGACTGCACAATACCCTTGCCAGCCTTCTCACAGGGGGCGGCGGGTTCCTTTTGGGGTCTGTGGTGGATTGGACCGGATGGGCCATGATGTTTGGCTTCATCCTCTGGAATATCTCCAGAGAGCAGCGCTACCTGTCGCTCCAGCTCAGGGAAGAAGTGACTCTCGGAAACCTGACACTCAACCAGTACCGGATTGCTTGCTCGGCCTGGGCACAGAGCGCCGCCCGGATTAGCTCGCTGTTCAGAGGCCGGTACCAGCAAACCAGCCGGTTCTACCAGCTGTGTGGAGAGCTGGCCCATAAAAAACACCAGCGCGAAAAATTGGGTGAAGAGGGTGGGAATACCGCCCTGATTTTGCGATTACGAGAAGAACTGTTTGTTCTCTCCCCCGTCGTGATCAATTGAACCTTTTTTAGAGTCCTATCCATCTTCAATAACCCATGGTAAAATAGCCCTGTCACCAGAGGTACCTCTGGAGTTATTCTGCGATGTCCCTGTAGCTCAGTGGATAGAGCGCTAGCCTCCGGAGCTAGAAGCGGGAGTTCGATCCTCCCCAGGGACGCCTTACAAATTCCCTGCCCTATTGCCTGGGCAGTCACCATCCACACGCAGCGCTCCATCATGGGGCGCTGACGTTTTAAAACCTGGCCGGCCACCCCGCAAGAACCTACCCACTCGAGAAGAACGCTCCAGCACCTTTGGCCAACCCCTCCCTGATAGGGCGGATATTCTCCGACACCGGGTGTTTTCTGTGGAGACGCAAAATTTTGCGTCTTTACAAAACACCCGGTGTCTGTGCCACCTGCGAGCCATAGCCCCGCCAGGTTTCACCCAAGCCGGCCGCATCCCGATCCGCCCCCCATGCAAGGGCGTAGTCCCTGGTGGTCAACCGAAACCTCCTGACCGCCCATGTAAGGGCCGCTGAATGACCAGAACCGAGGCACCCCGACCGGTCTGAAGGCCAGCGGTAGGGTCCGATGGCCGGCGTAGGGCCTGAGGGCAGACTGATGGGTCTGAAGGCTAACGTAGGGGCGAAGCATTCGGAGAACAAATTGGTTTAGATAAGCCCCGGTCCCTTCCGAATGCTTCGCCCCTACAATAATTGCGCAGCCCCACAATCCTTGCGCAGACCCTACAATAATTGCGCTGCCCCCACAACCCTTGCATGCCCCCACAATCCTTGCACAATCTCCCGTCTCCCCACGTCTCCCCGCAGCTTGACTCGTCCCTGTTATTTCTATAAAATTGATACAAATAATATTTAATACAGATCCAATACTCTGTATACTGTACGTTAATAGAAGAACGATAGTATAAATCACAAGTATTGGTTTACCGCTGGAAAATAACCTTTCTTATTGAGTCTTGTCAGATACCGGTCGCCAGCGGATGCGAAAGGAAATGGGTCATGAGGGCAAGTATACGGCTGGGGAAGATTCTGGGAGTCCCCATTGGTCTGCACTGGAGCTGGTTCCTTGTTTTTATCATGGTATCGGTCTCCCTTTCGGCCGGGTACTTTCTCGTAGAAACACCCGAGCTTTCATTCAGAATACGTTGGGGAGCGGGGATCCTCACCAGCCTGTTGTTCTTTATATCGGTCCTGGCGCACGAGTTGGGACACGCGGTGCTGGCCTTGCGCAATCAGATCCCTGTTCGCAGTATATCTCTCTTTTTATTTGGTGGTGTAGCGCAGATCGGCCAGGAGCCGCCCACCCCGGGTGTAGAATTCCGTGTCGCGTTGGCTGGACCCCTGACCAGCCTGGGATTGGCTGGCTTTTTCGCCTTGCTTGGTTGGGTCACATCGGGGGTTTCTATTCTCTCCGCACCCAGTGAATGGCTTGCCCGGGTAAACCTGGCCCTGGCCGCATTCAATATGATCCCGGGTTTCCCACTGGATGGAGGCCGGGTCCTCCGTTCGATCTTCTGGCACTTCACGCGCAACTACCGTCTGGCGACCCGCCTGGCTTCGACGATTGGGATGGTAGTTGCCTTAGGTTTTATGGCCTTTGGTATCTACCGCCTGTTCAATGGTGATATCTTTAATGGGCTGTGGATTGTCTTCATAGGTTGGTTCTTACAAAATGCTGCCAGCTCTTCCCGCGCTTATGCGGTGATCCAGCACCGGCTAGATGGAATCAAGGTAGCTCAAGTGATGAGCCGCGATTTAGACCACGTTCCCGGGCACATCTCCCTGGCCCAGTTGGTAAAAGACCGGCTTCTGCCAAATGGCAGACACCTCTTTCTGGTGGGTGAAGCCGGGAAACCCCGTGGATTATTGACTCTAAACGAGATCGCTGCCATACCCCGGCAGGACTGGGATGAGACAACCGCGGAGCAAATCATGACTCCCTGGAGCTGCATGATCCACATCCCGGCTGAAATGGGCCTGTGGGCAGCCATAAATCTGTTAGAATCGGCCAATCTAAACCAGGCGCCGGTAGTGCAAGGTGAAGAAATAACCGGGTTGATTTCCAAAGACCAGGTTATGGAGTATATGGAAGTTCATTCGAAAGATAAAGGTTAATTGTGGGGTATCAAAACCCCTTACAAAAAGAAGGAGTGTAGAGAATGTTTCCGCTATTCGGTCCAGGGTATGGGCTGTACCTGCTGTTCAGCCTGCCCGCATTGCTGCTCGGGTTATGGGCACAGTTCAAAGTTCAATCGGCGTTTCGACGTTACTCACAGGTTCGCACCTATACAGGATTAACCGGTGCGCAAATTGCCCGGCGTTTGCTGGATATTAACGGGCTTCAGGATGTGGCGGTTGAACAGGTCTCAGGCTTTTTGAGCGACCATTACGATCCACGCTCGCGGGTTCTTCGCCTGAGCCCCGCAGTCTACCAGGGCAACAGCCTGGCGTCCGCTGGGGTGGCCGCGCACGAAGGCGGCCACGCAATACAGCACCAGCAGGGTTATGCATTTCTGGCGCTGCGCAGCAGTATGGTGCCTGCCGTCCAGATCGGTAGCTGGCTGGGCCCATTGATCTTTATCGTGGGGCTCTTTATGAGCGGCGCAACCGGCACAACCATCGCCTGGGTTGGGCTGGGCCTGTTTGCCGCCACCGCCGTTTTTGCGCTCGTCACCTTGCCTGTAGAGTTTGACGCCAGCCGGAAGGCCAAGGATTGGTTGTCGACTTCCGGGGTTCTCTATGGGGATGAGATGAAAGGTGTCAATGCTGTCCTGGACGCGGCCGCCCTGACGTATGTCGCCGCCGCTATCCAGGCGATCACAACCTTGTTGTATTACGCTTTTCTGCTTCTCGGCCGTTCCAGGGACGAATAAACAATCCTTATTTATCGTACACAGGCACCCCCGTCTATGAAAAAAACCAGATGGGGGTGCCTTGATTCTCCTGGAAAACCTATATGGTTTGTGTTATTTGTGAAATTTATGTATAATCCTCAATGTTATCATCCTTACCTTGAACGAGATTGCGGATGGAAAAAATGACCGATAAAATCATTCCAGATGTCATTGTGGGCCGGCTTCCGCGCTATCTGCGGACGCTCCAACACATGCAAGCTGAAGGGATCCAGACGACTTCCTCGCAAGAATTAGGGGAACGCCTGGGGATTTCTGCTGCCCAGATCCGTAAGGACTTATCCCAGTTTGGAGAATTTGGGAAACAAGGCACCGGGTATGCCATTCCGTTCCTGGTAAACCAACTCAGGACCATCCTCAAGGTGGACCGGTTGTGGGATATGGCCCTGGTAGGAGCGGGCGACCTGGGCCATGCCATTGCGCGCTATCAGGGTTTCATCGACTGTGGATTCCGGATCGTGATGATCTTTGACAATGATCCGGTCAAGATCGGGACGCAGTTGGGGGAATTAGTCATCCAGGACAGCGCAGAAATGGGATCATTACTAAAGAGCGCCGGGATCCATGTCGCAATGATGACAGTCCCGGCAGCCGCTGCGCAATCGGTGGCCGAACAGCTGGTTGCCGCGGGTGTCCGTGCGATCCTCAATTACGCTCCAATGAGCATTAATGTACCGCACGATGTTCGGGTTCAGTATATCGATCCGGTCATACACCTCCAGCGAATGACCTATTACCTGGAATAATAAAAAACATAGAGGTGTTCTTATGGTCATTTTGGGCTGATTTACATCACCCAAAATGACCTTTAGGGCTTTAAATTCGGAATTAAATTGTTTATTCGTTTGGTGGTGGGGAGGTTGGCAGCGAAAGGGTCTCTTCGTCTGGAGAAACCATGGTTCCGGGGATCTGGTCAACAATCGATAACAGGATATCCAGGTTGGGAATATCTGCCGCCGCGACCTGGGGGTTATTCCGGCTTCCAGGCTCCCAGAGGATAAATAAGACGGTTCCATGCTGGACGGTGATTTCTTTGACCTGGGCCCATTGGTAATTCCGGTTTCCTATGTCGAGGCCGTACTCACGGTGAATGCGGATTGGACCGAAAACTAACCGCTGCCCCGTATTGAATGCATTATTGTAACGGGCAAACATCAAGGGGATCGCATGAGAACGGACGATTTCTGCCAGCCGTTCGACCTGGTCGATGGTATCATCCAGAATCACTTGCACCTTATCTCTACGCATGAGTCGATAGGTGTGTGTGTTATAGCCCATGAGGCCATAGAAAAAACGCCTGACAATGATTGTTTGTATGCTGGAGATATCCGTCCAGTGCCAGGTTTGTTCTACATTCCATTCCGTACTGGAAAAACCGTTTTCGTAAATCACAATTGAACGGTTCCAGTTCCTGTAAGCGGCCAATCCCGCCAAAACGGCTACCACCAGGAATAATACCCCCCCTGTCAGCGGCGCGATTAGTGTCCGCAGGATCACCGCCGGTCCATGCCGGTAATACTGTTGGTAGGTTTCCAATCCTCCAAAAACGAATAACCCGACTGCCGCCATAAGGCTAATTAAAACGAGGGCGGCGCTTCCCTCACGAATCAGCCGTCCTCGTTTCAGTTTGAATACTTCAAGCGGTCTTCCCAGAACTGTATGCGGTGGTTTCGGTTCGGGGTTCCGGTTTACTTCCATAGAAATCTTCTCTCCAGATCGGTGGCCTGTTTGATCCAACCCAATCAGCCTGCTTGCTCGTCCCAAAGGTGAATAGTGGATCTATAGTGCAAGTTTTACACCGGTGGGAGGTTACGGCGCAGCGCCTCCCGCATCGCGATTGCCCGAGAAGCTCCCTCGGCGCTACAGGTCATAGGGTTATCGACCAGGTAGGCAGGGATACCCAGGGATTTGGTCAGGAATTTATCGATCCCTCTCAGCAGCGCGCCCCCTCCACACAGCGCTACCCCGCGGTCGATGATATCCGAAATCAGCTCTGGCGGAGTTTTCTCCAATACACGCCGGGTCGTGTTGACGATCTCATTGAGAGGCTCCTGCAGTGCCTCCACAATTTCGTCGGTCGTCAGGTGAGCCGGTTTTGGCAGACCAGTGACCTGGTCCTGCCCCTGAATTTCCATAGACTGCTGTTCGTCTTGGGGTAAAGCCGCTCCAATCCGGATCTTGAGCTGCTCGGCCGTAGGCTGGCCGATCACCAGCCCGTATTTTTTGCGGATATAGGCCTGGATGGCCTCATCCAGCTTTAGCCCGCCGGTCCGGGAGGTCTCCGCTGAGACAATCCCATTCATCGCCAGAACAGCGACCTGGAAAGTGCCTCCACCCAGGCAGATAATCATATTCCCCGAAGGTGTGGATATGGGCAAATCGATACCCAGCGCGGCTGCCAGAGGAGCCCAGATCAGATAGACTTCGCGGCTGCCTGCTCCCAACCCGGCTTCGTGTACCGCCCGGCTTTCTACACTGGTGATCCCATAGGGAACGGTAATCATCACCCGCGGTCTGAAAACACCAAATGGACCGCTCAGTTTATCCTTGATCAGATGTTTGAGAAGGTTTTCGGTGATTTCATAATCTGCGATGACACCGTGCTGCAAAGGCCGGACAACCTCGATCGATTCTGGAACGCGCCCATACATATCCCGGGCAGCCCTGCCCCATTCGACCATCTTTTGCTCGTCGACCACTACGGCAACTACCGTAGGCTCTTCAACCAAAATCTGGCTTCCTTCTGACACCACTGTGTTCAACGAGCCAAGGTCGATCCCCAGTTCCCTGGTGAATGCTGGCATAGATGTAAATTCCTTCCCTACTGGTTAATGGATCGAGGATCCGGAAAACAAAATACTTTTACCACCCATAAAATCATACCTGAAAGCCACGAACTTGTCCAGTTTTCACTTTTCGGGAAATATTTTCCCAGATTCTGGGTTATGAAGAGAAATATTGAAGCGCCAGACGCAAGCGGCTCTCGACATCTTGGGGAGCATCGCGGGGGATGGCCTGGATTGCGGTCTGGGCTTCGATGATGCTGTACCCCAGGGCGGTTAATGCACCCAAAATTTCCGCCTCCATATCCGAGAATGCAATCGCCTGTTCCCCCAACCCTTCCCCCGTTATCCGGCCTTGCAAGTGCAAAAGAATTTTCTGCGCGGTTCTTTTCCCCACTCCTGGCACCCGGGCAAATACTTCGGCTTGCTCGCTAACCACAGCCCTGCGGATTGCATCCGTGGATAAGACCGACAGGATCGCCAGAGCAATCCGCGGTCCCACCCCGTTGACCCCCAACAGCAGGTGAAAGAACTCACGTCCTTCACGGTTTTCGAAACCATATAAATTCAATGCGTCTTCCCGGACGACCAGGTGGGTAAACAGGAACACCCTCTCACCCGGCCGGATCCGGTCGAGCAGCGGGCCCGGTACCGCGACAAGCAAACCCAACCCACCCAGTGCGATAACCAGGCTGTCGGCTCCCAATTCAAGAACTTCACCTTCCAGTGTCGCGATCATTTTTCCCTCCTGCGCGTGATCTCTAGCTGGTTCATTTCACGTCTCTGGTTGAAAATCTCATATAACACGATCCCGGTTGCCACCGCCAGGTTCAATGAATCGCTCTGCCCCATCATAGGGATGGAAACTATCTTCTCGCAAATCTGGGTATGGCGTTCTTGTAAACCCTGCCGCTCACTACCCATCAGGAGTACCATGGGATGAGGGTACTGGTAAGCATGGTAGTCCTGGGCCGCGGCATCTGATGTACCAATCACGGGGATCCCATACGCCTGTCTCCACCGGTCAAATTCGGCAAATGAGGTCTTGACCAGCCGCTGGCTAAAAATTGCACCCATACTGGCCCGCACGCAGGCGCTATCAAAGGGGTCGGTCGATTGGTCCAGGAGGATCACACCCGCGCCGCCCACAGCGTCGTGTGTGCGTAAAATCGTACCGACATTGCCCGGATCCTGAGCCGCATCCAGCGCGATCCAGTCTTGATCGGGAGCCGGGATCATATTCTTCAACCCGTACCATTTCTGTTCCACGACCGCAGCAATCCCCTGGGGGCCATCTTTTGCAGAAAGCTGCTTGAACAGTTCCGCGGATATATCCAGGACCTGGATACCTCTATCACGCGCAACCCGCACCTGGTCGCGGCCAAATTCGCTCGCCAGAAGCTCATCAGATACGACCAGGGTCTGGATCCCGGCTTGTTGTTGGATGGCTTCTGCCACGATGCGGAGCCCCTCGATCCAGAAAAGACCCGTCTGCTCGCGCTCTTTTCTTTCGCGTAATTTTCGAATCTGTTTTATGCGCGGGTTGCTGGGACTGGTGATCTTTTCCATGGGTACCCCTAAAAGTACAGGATAGTTTTTTGGATAGGGACCCGCCTTAACGAACCTATTCCTGGAGGGAATTAAATCGTACACTGTGCAGATGGCAGATGGCAACCGCCAGGGCGTCGGCGGCATCATCAGGCCGCGGAATATCTTTCAACCCCAATAATGCCCGGATCATTTGTTGGACCTGGTTTTTATCCGCTCCTCCGTAACCAACAACCGCTTGTTTGACTTCGAGAGGGGTATACTCACCCACTTCCAATCCCGCTTCGGCCAGTGTGTAGAGGATGACACCCCTGGCCTGCCCTACGGCAATCGCAGTCGTCACGTTGCGAGCAAAAAAAAGCTTCTCCACCGCGCTGGATTGCGGGCGGTGGAGAAGCAGTATTTCCTTTAATCGGCAGTTCAACTCGAGGAGTCGTTTTGGCATGGACACACCCACTGGAGTGGTGATGACCCCAAAGTCAATGACTTCCAGGCTGCCATCCACTCGCTCTTCAACCAGGCCGTAACCGGTCGTTGCCGTACCCGGGTCTATGCCTAAGACAACCATCCTGCTTTAATCTGACTCCAGGGCAGCCAGTGCCTCCTCGGTCATCTTCAGGTTTGTATATACATTCTGGACATCGTCCAGGTCTTCTAACGCTTCGATCGTCTTCATGACAGCCAGGGTTTCGCTGATGCTCAGCTCGATTTCCTGGTTTGGGATCATCCGCAGCTCTGCCTCTTCAGGGTGGATACCGGAGGCTCGCAGGCGGTCCCCTATCGCCTTGAATGCTTCGACAGGCCCAAAGATTTCGACATCATTATCATCGAAGGTGACATCGTTTGCGCCGGCTTCGACTGCCAGCTCGAAGATCGCGTCCTGGTCGTGTTTCCCAAGTGAGAAGGCAAAATAAGAAGCTCTGGAAAACTGCCAGCCGACCGAACCGGCTTCGGCCATATTTCCTCCCCCGCGGGAGAGCGCATGCCGGATCTCAGAGACAGCCCGGTTGCGGTTATCCGTGACGCATTCGATCATGCATGCGACGCCGTGCCCCGCGTAACCTTCGTAATAGATCTGTTCGAGTACATTGCCTTCTTTCGAGTCTCCGGTGCCTCGTTTGACGGCCCGGTCGATATTATCTTTTGGCATGTTCTGGGCGCGAGCACGTTCGATTGCCATCTGTAAGCGCACATTCGAATCGGCATCCCCGCCGCCTTCACGCGCGGCTAAAACAATCTCACGCGCCAGGCGAGTGAATACCTGGCCTCGCTTGGCGTCTGCGGCGCCTTTCTTGCGCCGAATGGTTGCCCAATGGGAATGTCCAGACATACGTTTATCTCCTCAACAAACCATTCAAGATGGGAATTTTAAGATTTTGCAAATTATACCATGCAATTTTACTCGAAGATCTGCCCCTGTGGCTAGCGGATTGGCGAAAGGGGTGCATTTTGATTGTGGGGTAGGTGCTTTTCCCTCCAGATCCCCAAAATTTATAAGCGCCCGACAGAGTAGATCACCGCGCGGTGGAGCAATCCATATCTCAGAAGTTAGCTGACTCACCCCGGGCTCGATCCCGACCACTTTACAGATATGAAAGGGAACCTGGTTTGTGACATTTATCAATTGTTCACATCCAGACATCTCCGTAAAATAATACCAGATTCAAATTTGAATATTACCTAAATATTACAATATATATCCAATTAGATACCATTGTGGAACCCATCATGCCTCATTTCTCCCCCATCAAACTCTCCATACTATTATTAGTCTCAGCCTGGTTAGGAATTGCAAATACCGTATATGCCAAAGCCGATCCTGCTCAATCAACAAGCTGGACGGTCGCTGCCGAAAGTGATCAAAAATTAAATCAATTCGTCCAATCGGTCATCAACGGGCAGCCCGATGTTCTGGTGGGCGTTTATATATCTGAGGTGATGGCCTATCCCGTCGTACAACAGCCATCCGACAATCCAGGCTTTGTCTCATCGAGAGCCGAGGTATTGACCCAGTTCAGCATGGCCGCCCGCTATGGGACAACCGGGATCCTGGCCCACAACACCCTCGCAGGGGCTGATTTCAGCAAAATCCAGGACAGCGATCGGGTAGTCCTGGTATACGGAGACGGAAGCCTGAAGAATTATCAGATCGAAGTGATCCGCCGTTATCAGGCGCTCTCTCCTTCCAGCCCGTACTCCAGCTTCATCGATCTGGAAGATCCAAACGAGGTGCAGATTTCAGCGGGTGACCTTTTCAACTCGATCTATACCCGTGGCGACCAGGTTGTATTCCAAACCTGTATTGCGAATGAAGGCAACCCATCTTGGGGGAGGCTGTTTATCTCCGCGACACCCTACGATCCGGTGAGCGAGTTTTTTCACGCAAAGCTAAGAGTAAGCAGTGTATATTAACCTTCAAGAGACGGCCGGGATCCGGCCGTCTCTTCTTTTATCCAGCTTGTACGTTTGAAAATAGGATTAGCCGCGTAATCGTAATGAAACTGCATGCATCATCAATGCTAATCCCAGCAAAGCGAGCCCCAGGTTGATGGAAACGCTCCGGTAAAAATCGATGCCGATCACCGGACCGCTCAAATCTGCACCGGTAACTGGGATCAGAGGCTGGTTCCCGCGCGGGGGCTCCGGTGGGGGAGGCAAGGTTGGTACTTGCGTCCCGGTATCTGGGGGTTGAGTAGCAGTTGGGTCGGTCGGTGGGGTCACGGTAGTCCCTGGAGGAGGCGGGGGTGTGTTGGTCGGCCCTTCAGGTGTATTGGTTGGGACTTCAGGTGTATTGGTTGGCCCTTCCGGTGTATTGGTTGGCCCTTCTGGTGTATTGGTTGGGACTTCCGGCGTATTGGTTGGCCCTTCTGGTGTATTGGTTGCAGTCACTGTGGTCCCGGGTGGGACGGGTTGAGTGTTGGTCGCTGTCGGGACTTCTGGTGTATTGGTTGCCGTAGGAATCTCCGGGGTATTGGTAAAGGTCGCGGTTGGGCCCACGGGCGTATTGGTGGGTGTTTCGGTAAAGGTCGCGGTTGGAACAACCGGGGTATTGGTGGGTGTAAAGGTAGACGTGGGCACTACCGGTGTAAAGGTAGCCGTTGGTTGGGCGCATACCCAGGGATACCAGAATACATCAATGCTGGCTCCAGAGCTGATTGGGTTGCCGGTGTTGATATCCAGCAGAATGGCCCCCGCGTGAATTTCAACTACCGTATCTCCAGGGCGAATCCCCGGCCACTGAGCATTTACAGTGAAACGGAACCCGTCGGTTACCGGAGAGGTCGTTTGATAATCAGGAGCGGTGCGTAAATCTTCCGGCCACTGGATATACCATTGGGTCTGCAGCGTAGCAGAAACCCCCTCCGGTAGGGTGACGGTTCCAGAGAACGACATGGTCTGCGGCTGGGTTTGGCAGCTAGAAAAGTCGCTGCCATCAAATGCCACGCTGGGAGGGCCAAAGGCCTGGACCGGTTGGGTGACTAAAGATAGTCCAATCCCCAGTACAAGGAAAAGGACGCCCGCTGTATAGAGGGCATAAGACACCCTTTTGAATGTAGCGCCGAGATTATTTTTCATTTTGATTTTCCTTTTTACACCCGTAAATTTGTACCGTCCTGGTGGATGGGTAACCAGATAAGTAACTATGATCAGGAAATATTCGTTTGAAGCCTGTAACCGATGGCCTCGTTATTGATCACCAGGACCGGGTTTGCGGGGTCCTTCTCCAATTTCCGGCGGAGAAGGTAGATAAGGTACTTCAAGCGCTTGCGCACTTGAGGAGAATCCTCCCCCCATAATTCTTTCGACAAAACCTCATAAGGGACGTTTTTCGGAGCGTTTCTGGCCAGAACGGACAGGATCGCAAACTCTTTGGACGTCAGGTGGACCGGAAGATTACGTATGGTCACCTCCTGGGTTTCTAAATTAACCATGAGAGATATGTGCGGAAAAATAAGGGTTGTCTTTTGTTCGGTCGCTTTTGCACGGCGTAAAACCGCTTTCACCCTGGCAATGACTTCATCGTTAAAAAACGGCTTGGTAACATAATCGTCCACGCCAATTTGAAGCCCCTGCACGACATCCTCTTTATTCGCTTTCGCGCTGACAATGATGACCGGGGCATTGGTCAGCTCGCGTAGATATTGGTAAGTTTGCCACCCGTCTGTATCAGGCATCATCAAATCTAACAGAATGATATCCGGGGGGATATCCATCACTTTACGTACAGCTTCAGAGGCATTTCCAGCGCCCATCACATCATACCCGGCAATTCTCAAGATTTCTTTGAGAAGCTGCTGGGTATCCAGGTCATCGTCTACAATCAAAACCTTTTGCCGGGATGGCGATTCATAGATCATGTCCAGATCCATCCCGGGAGAAGACGACCGGCCGGATTCTGGTTCTCCACTCGATCTGAGCATCAACTGGCGCATACTGGAAAGGTTTGATTTTTCATTTGCCAGGACCTCGCTCACGTTAATCTCCTTCTAACCATTACACCCTTAAAAAGAAAACCGGTATAAACCGGTCTATCAGGGGAATATACAAAGGTTTGCCCCATGGAATGCACCGGTATATTTCCAAACATCAGTAATGTGCGTTTATCAAATATAAATATGTGGGTTATGTAGATAAACGCCGATTGAGACCATAAAGATAGTTTTAAGGAACAAATTATAATCAAGTATATAACCAAAAAATTACTTTGTCAATTACTATCTTTAATCTAGCATTAATAGTCCTTCTGTACCAGAAAGACTATTTCAAAGATAGTAACCCTATGGAGTTTTGGGGTGGTTAGTGCTGAGGTTCAGTCGCTACCAGGTTTTTCAATTCGCCAATCCCTTCCACGGTGACTCGAACGGTATCCCCCGCCTGGAGTGCGCCAATCCCGGAAGGCGTCCCGGTAAGAATCACATCACCCGGTTGGAGGGTCATCACGGAAGAGATAAAGGTGACCAACTGGCGGATGCTGAACACCATATCCCGCGTGGAGGCCATCTGGCGCAGCTCCTGGTTGACATGACAGGTCAAGAGCGCATCCGCCGGATCGAACTCGGTCTCGATCCAGGGGCCCAGTGGGCAAAAGGTATCAAAGCCTTTCCCCCGCGTCCATTGGCCATCCCGCCGCTGCAAATCGCGCGCGGTCACATCGTTGGCAATGGTATAACCCAGGATATGGTCCGGTACGTTCTCGGGAGCAAGCCAACGGCCTGTTTTACCGATCACCACGGCCAGCTCGCCTTCATGCTCAACCTGCTGAGACTGGGGTGGAAGCAGGATCGTTTGACCGGGTCCAATCAGGGCTGTCGTGGGTTTGAGGAACAGGATGGGGATCTCCGGGACAGCAGCGCCTACCTCTTTGGCGTGATCGGCATAATTCCTCCCCACGCAGATTATCTTACCCGGGATCACCGGCGCCAGGAGCCGGACGCTGTCCAGCGGATGAGCCAGCTCGTTCCGGCGGAACTCTCCAAAGGGCGACCCTTCGATCGACCCCACCTGATCTTCCAACACCCAGCCAAATTGAGGTTCCCCTTTTCCCCGTTGGTATCGAATGATGCGCATGCTATCCCTCCTCCCAGAACAAGATAATATCCCCTTCTCTATCCACCGATCATACCATGGAAGGCTAAATCCCTCTTACCCGGAGGTCAAATTTTCTGGTAAAATATAGGCGTTCGGGCGGATAGCTCAGTTGGTTAGAGCGTCTCTCTTACACAGAGAAGGCCGTAGGTTCGAGTCCTATTCCGCCCACACCCAGAAATGCAGGGGTGAAACCCATCTCAGACGGTTTCACCCCTGCATTTTTATCATATCTTAACCTTCGCAACCCTTGCCATCCGCAGGATTATTTTGTATCATTCAGGTGTAATTTATACAATTACCAACTCATACAGGCCCCAGGCTGATTTAGGGGGCCGGTTTCGCTGGGAGCCACTAAACCATGACCGACCCCATTGAACCCTCTTCACCGGCATTCCCTGACCCGGAAAACCGCCCCGCACCTCCCCATTTTAATAATCTCTTTCAACTGGTCGAAATCCCGACCCAGGTCTTGTATCGCTACCGGCTGGTTCCCGAGCCTGGTTTTGAATACGTCAGCACTTCTCTCGAAGCACTGACCGGTTATGCACCCGAGGAAATCTATCAAGACCCCCAGCTCCCTTTCCGTATCCTGGATCCCGAAGATCTCTCCAAAGCCAGGAATGTATTTGACCAAAACCCTCGGCTGCCGCGCTCGTTCACCATCCGCGTCCGCCATAAAAACGGAGAATGGATCTTCCTTGAGAACCGCTTTATCGCCGTTTTCCAGGAAGATGGCTCCCTGCTTGCGATTGAGGGGATCGCCCGGAACATATCCCACCGCCATGAGATCGAGCACGCCCTGGTTGAAAACCGGGCTCTGCTTTCCAATATCATCGAAGCAGCTTTCGATGCAGTGATGGTCCTGGATGACAACCTCAATGTGTATTTATTCAATTCGGCCGCCGAGGACATGTTCCGCGTAACCGCCCAGGAGGTCATTGGAAAACCGATGGACCGCTTCCTGCCGCGTGGGATAGGTGGTTGGCACTCACACCAGATCCGTGATTTTGGCAAGCGGAAACTTGGTCGTCATAAAATGGGCCAGATGCGGGTTACCACCGGGGTGCGCGGCACTGGCGAAGAGTTCCCGATCGAGGTCTCACTTTCCGCTTTGGAAAGCGAGGGAAGTGCGTTTTATACCGCTATCATCCGCGATATCACCGAACGGAAACAGGTAGAAGATAATTTACGCTACCTTTCCACCCACGATGCACTGACCGGATTGTACAACCGGTTGTTTTTCGAAGAAGAGATTGCCCGCATCGAACGAGGCCGGATTTCCTTAGTCAGCATCGTCATCGCCGACGTGGACAGCTTGAAATTTATCAACGACACCTTCGGCCACTCGACCGGGGATGAGCTCCTGCGGATCGTAGCGCGTGCAATCCAGGCCGCCTTCCGTTCCGAGGATGTGGTTGCACGCCTGGGGGGAGATGAATTCGGTGTCCTGCTGCCCGGTGCAGATTCTCAGGTTACAGCACAGGCCGTACAACGTATCTATGAAAACCTGTCTCGCGTAACCAGTGAATATCCCCAAAAATTTTTTGGGTTATCGATTGGAGCTGCAACCGCCAGGGATTATGAGACCCTGAACGATACCATCAAACGGGCTGATTCGAATATGTATATCCATAAAAACCGCCGGACATCTCCCCCACGAGGATATAACCGTTAGAATCCGGCCTAAAATTGCCCGGCCATCGACCCGGTATATCCGGTTAGCTCCACATAACCCACACCCCAGACAGGACGGCCATTGCCCTGACCCTGGATGCGCACGGCTCCCTCCCAATAGACAAAAGACAGGTTATTTTCCTGATCTTTCAGCAAGGGGTCGATCTCCAGATCGATACCCGCTGACGGGATTTGTATCCGCCAACCCGATGGGTATTCACCCCCAGAGTGGGGACTCTTCCAGTGGCCGGTAGAACGGATTTCAAAATCCGCCTGCTGCAAATGGCGGGTCGTGCCATCTGCCAGGATCAAGGTTCCACTGGAATAGGGATCCGCTGTACCGTCTGCCTGGCGGATGTTATAGATCATCAATTCAGAACCATCATCAAGCTGGAGCGCGAACCAGTCCCACCCAACCCGGCCGGCAGATAGGGAGCTGGTAGAAAATTCGTGATCCATCCAGCTTAATCCGTGGACCGGGTATTCAATTTCCTGAAAAGTGACTGTACCGCTCGTCTCAAGGCGGGTCTGGCTCGTATAGTACGAGGCATTTCCGGGGTTGGGTCCTTTCAGACTGTACCCGCGGTCTCCCTGCAAAATCGGACCCTTAGCGTCGATCAGAGTCAAATCCAACACCCAACCATCCTGTCCTGCCTGGAGTTGATAAGTATTTGGATGAATTTCACGCACCTGCCAGTCTTCCAGCCAGACCTGGTAGGACGGCTGGCCTTGCGCCCCCGCAAGATCCACCGCACCCCGGGCGAAACGTTCGTAGGATTGGAACTTCTTTTCCTGGATATCGCTGATCGCAAAATGGGCCAGGTATACCTGGCTCGTCGCCCATTTTGACACTGAGGCGCCGGGCCGAGGGGGTAAATCTTCGGGTGATAGGATGGAACGCCGGAAAAAAGTCAGCTGGTATCCGAAATGCCGGCCGTCAGGGCTCTCCAGGTTGCCCGTGTAGTACCACCATTCCGTCTGATAATCCGGGTGGGGACCATGATCGCGGGGAAAAACCAGAGCGAGTGATCCATCCGCTCGCTTGAAATCTCCCGGGTCCGATACAGGCAGCCCGATCAAGCGTGCCTGGGCAGCAGCCGGCTGGCGGGCAGCCAGGGCCCAGCGCCCGGCAATAACCAGGGTGATAAGGATCAAGACCGCAATCAAAATTCGAAAGATTGTCTTCATGGTTTATTCAAAGCGGATCGCATCCGCGGCTGCCATCCTGCCGAGTTTGTGCGCGGGATACAATCCGGCCAGCAAAGCAGCCAGGATAGCGACCCCCAGCGCCTGTAGAAAAGGTTGGAACCCCAGGTCCATCTGGAGGGTCCAGCCAAAGGATCGCTGGTTGATCACGTAGATCAAAATCAGCGAGAGAGCATAACCCGCCGGGATGGCCAGCAGGCCCGCAGTCAATCCCATCAAGCCGGTCTCGATCATAACCAGTTTCCAGAGCTGGCGGGCGGTCAAACCGACAGAGCGCAAAATCCCAACTTCGCGCTGTTTTTCTAACTGGAGCAGGAGCAGTGCATTCAAGACTCCAATAAAGGCGACTACTGTAGCCAACACCTGCAGTGCTGAGGTAATCGCAAAGGTGCGGTCGAAAACTTCAAGCACTTCCTCACGCAGCGCGCGGTTTGGACGGATGATCAAAGCCTGGGTTTGGGATGAATCCTGCTGCAGAGCGCGGGTCACTTCGTCCGCATCCGAGCCGGGTATTAAACGCAGCGCCACGGCCGTAATGGTTGTATCCGCCCACAAGTTTTGGTAGACATCTAAAGACATCAGGACCATCCCCTGGCTGGAGGAATAATCATAGAAGATCCCGGCTACCGGAAAAACCACCGGTCCCTGGGGTGTTTGTAGCTCGATCTGCCCGCCTGGTTTCACGATTCCGAGGCGGTTCGCCAGCGGCTCGGAGAGGAGTACGGATCCCGCTTCCATTGCCTTCCAGGTCTCATCCGCTGATCCTGTCCGCCATTGATAATACCGCTCGCTCCCGGTATCGGCATTGCTGGTTGCCATGATTTGCAGCCGTCCGCGGTCCGAATCCACCTCCGCCACGCGGAGCAGGTCCACCCGGCGCACACCTGGCCAGGTTTGAAACCGGTCAATCACACGCGGATCGATGGGCAGAGACGCAGCTGTTGCCGAAAAATCTGGCGCCGAAATATAGACGTCGCCCTGGAGTGATTCCTCCAACCAGGTAACCACGGTATGCCGGAAACTGTTGATCATCAGGCTGACCCCAATGGTCACCGCGACTGCGACCATCAAGGCTGCAATCGCAACCGAGGTACGGCTCAAAGCGTTGACCAGGTTGCGCGGCGCCATCTTTCCGATTAACCCCAGGGTCCTACCGGTGATGGGTGTGACTATGCGCATCAGGCCGGTCAGGCTCACCGCCGACAGCATGGCAAAACCCACGACCACACTCAGGGTTCCGCCAAATCCGGCGGCCAGGCTGCGGGTAGGGAGAGCAAACAGCCCGGCTCCCAAACCGATCAGCGCCAGCCCCAACCACCCGGAGATCCTGACTGCCCGTTTGGCTTTGGTTTCCAGACCGGAGCGTGAAAGCGCCGCGCGTGGAGGGATGGAGGCCGCCTCCCAGGCAGGTGGGATGGTTGTCGCCAGCGTTGCCAGCACACCCACCAGTCCCCCTTTCACCAGGCTGGAGAGCGGGATCCCCAAATCGCGGATCGTGGTGGTAAAGTAGAGGTCGTTGATCGTCCGCATGACCATCCGTACCGTACCCTGGCCCATCAGAATACCTGCCGCAACCCCGATCGCCGATCCCAAGACCCCGACCAAAAGAGCCTCGCTCAAGACTAAGCTGAATATTTCTCCGCGCGTGACCCCCAAACAGCGCAGGGTTCCAAACAGGGCTCGCCGCTGGATCACCGAAAAAGTGATCGTGTTATAGATCAAAAAGAGACCCACCAGGAGAGCCAGCAAACTAAGCGCGGTCAGGTTCACTTGAAAAGCCCGGGTCATTTGTTCAAGGGTACCCTGCCGCTCGACCACCGGTGTGAGCCGCAGACCCTGCGGGAGAAACGCGGCAATCTGGGCCGCGAGCTCCGTACCATTCTCAGGAAGGATGATATCGATGCGGTCCAGCTTTCCAACCCGACCGGTGATTTCCTGCGCGGAAGAAAGATCGGCCAGGATCAGCCCGCTGAGCGAGCGCTGCGACAGCCGGTTTGCCGGCTCGAGCAGCCCGGCAATGAACAGCCTGTGGCGCCGCCCACCCAGCTCGAGCTCGATCTCAGACCCCAACCCTAACCCATTCTGGCTGGCAAGATCGCGGGAGAGCAGGACTGCCCCAGGCTGTGTCAGAAAAACAGTCATCTGTTCGACGCTGGGTGGGCGTCCCTCTCCCAGCGTTTCGCGGAAGGGAGCCTCGGCAAAGGGATCGATCCCCATAAGCTGCAGGGGTACATTCCCAAGCTGTGGCGATGAGACCGTTTCGCTGATCACTGGCGCCGCCCATCGGACCAGCCCGCTCCGCTTGAGACTCGTATAGATCGTTTCGTCCAACCCCTGGGGTCCTGCCAGAATCTGGTGCGTGGCCTTCCCGGTGATGGTCTCCGTGCTCAACCGGAACGCGCGTTCCGCACTGGCATTCGCCAGATCGATGGCCACGATAACCGCCACCCCCAGGCTGATCCCAACCACCATCAACAGGGACTGCCAGGTATGCCGCGATAAATAACGCCAGCCTACTCGAAAAAGGGTGGTTGGAAACGGGGGCGAAACCCGGACCTGTTTCACGGCTGGCGAGCCTCTTGCGTCACAAGCTCCAAATGGCCCTCTTTCAATGTATACACACGGTCAGCATAGCCGGCAGCTTCCTGGCTGTGGGTTACCAGGAGCAGGTTCTTCCCGGCCTGACGGGTCAGGCGATCGAGCAGCGCCATGACCTGCCGTCCGGTTTCTTCATCCAGGTTTCCGGTAGGTTCATCAGCCAGCACCAGGAGCGGGTCGTGAACCAGGGCGCGCGCTATCGCCACCCGCTGCTGTTCTCCACCTGAAAGCCGGTCGGGGAAGGCGCTCAATCGGTCCCCCAACCCAACCAACTCAAGCAGCTCGCGAGCCTGGGTCTGGCTGCGCGGATCGGTTTTTCCATTGAGTTCGAGGGGCAGGATCACATTTTCCCAGACGGTCAGGGTTGGGATCAGGTTGAAGAATTGAAAGATAAACCCGATTTTCTCCCGCCGGAAAAGGGTCCGCTGATGGTCGTTCAGCGAAGTCAGGTTGGATTGGCCCAACCAGATCTCGCCGCAGTCCAGCTCGTCGATCCCACTGATCAGGTTTAACAGGGTAGTTTTACCGCTGCCGCTTTTTCCCAGGATAGCAATGAACTCGCCCCGCGCCACGTGCAGCGTGGTCTCGTGCAGGACAACGCGGGTCTGGTCGCCTTCTGGGTAAGCTTTACATAAATTCTCCAGCCGGAGAAACCCGTCTCCCGATTCTGGAGCTCGATGGAAACCATCATTTTTTAGGTCGTCTCTTTGATTGTTGTGTAATCCGCTCATACTGATTCCTTAGGACATCATTATACCCATAGACCCCACGCGGGTCTTATCTTTGTACAAACTTTATACGAGAAGTGAAAGCGTCAATTCGTGAGAGGGCTCGGTTTATCGTAGTCCCTGTGCAATCGCTGGACTGAGCATCCAGGTCCGGCAAGCGAAGAACCGCACCTCCCTGACCAGAACATCCCCTGGATAGAGCACTCCCTGGACAGTACACTCCCTGGACAGTACACCAGGGACTAACGCAGGGACTAGCGCAGGGACTGCGCCGGCCCTCCCCTGGACCAAGCACCAGGATCTGCGACCCACAAACGGGGAGGGAGGCCGAGCGGACCAGGGAAGAATTCCTCCCCCGTTTGCGGCCGCAGGGGTTAGGTGGGGGTTGGCGCCGGCCAGAAGGGTTATATGCTTAGCCAATGT